>Ga0208373_1001381_pt1 | contig 32898 bp, 40 predicted proteins | sample RifOxyC2_FD_184036 | JGI IMG/M metagenome (GOLD analysis project Ga0208373, IMG submission 184036) | Soil microbial communities from Rifle, Colorado - Rifle Oxygen_injection C2 (SPAdes) | ecosystem: Environmental > Terrestrial > Deep subsurface > Rock core/Sediment | place: Rifle, Colorado... | reverse complement strand
GGAAACCAGGAAGAAAGGCACTTGCGAACAGGGTACTACCCTCACTCAATGCAGCAAAATATCACCTGCGCAAAACATTCAATAACAGTAAAGAGCTGCCAAAAATGTTTTATTATTTAAGAGATTAGCTATAAGATCTGTCAGGGGCATTCATATGGCACCCTCACACCAGAGGGCATAGCCCAGGCAAAAAAAGCTGCTCAGAGGCTCAAAGATGAGAAGATAGATATTGCTTTTGTCTCTGACCTTGAAAGGACAAAGCTCACTGCCCAGGAGATTCTCAAGCACCATCCCAAAATCGCTGTCCATTATGTTCAGGACTTAAGGGAACGCTGCTCTGGGATTTTCGAAGGAGGTCCAAAGGAGGTAAGAAAAAAGGTGTTTGAGCAGTCAGGAAAATCTTTTGAGGAATTCAGGCCTGATGGTGGGGAGTCTTTTCTTGAGGTCCAGGATCGGGTCGTGCAGTTCATAAAGAAAACCCTCAGGGAACACCCCGAGAAAAATGTGCTCATTGTCACCCACAGCGGCGTTATCTCATCTTTTCTGATTCATCTGTGCGCTGAACCTTGGGAGAAGATCAAGCAGTTTGTCCCAAAAAATACTGCTGTTAGCATCATTGAGCTGGGGGAAGGAAAAAATCATAAGATACATCTCTTGAATTGTGCAAGGCATCTTGACGGATGATCTCTCGACAGATGAGCTATCAAGATGCTTATTGAACAAGATGCTTATTGAAATTTTGTTATCCGAAGATAAGGTTCGGAAGGATTTTTTCTACAATGCTTCCAAGGAGGAGCAGGATTATTGATGCTATGAGGATAGAGCAAGAATAAGATAATTCGAACTGATGCACTTTTTTTTGCTTCTTGTTAAAGAAGAGGAATGAGGAGGTGTTTTCTCCGGCAACTCCGGCAAGGAAATATGCTCCCATCTCGATGATGACATGCGGAAGGACGCTAACGAGGAGTATGATGAAGACCAATGAGGGTGATGCCCCGGCATTGATTGCTGCAATCTTAGCAACAGCGCCAAAGACAACTCCCCCGACAGATCCGTTCCACACGACGATGAAGAGGAACATGGCTCCAATGCCAAAGAGGAATGCAGTGACAAAGCAGACAAAGAGCACGGTGAGGTTGTTTTGGAATATTGATTGCACGCTGCCCGATTGGTATATCTCTTGGATATTCGTTGTTGAGATGAGGCTGTATTGGCTTTTGAAAAGGTAGGATGCTGCGGTGCCAGGGAGAAGGATGCTGAAGAGCGAAAAGACGATGAGCACTCCCAGGAAGATGTAAAAAAAGATGGAGAGGAGCGAGAGGTATTCTTTTGCAAGTGCTGCTCGCGAGCATGTTTTTTTCGCCTGGGCGGCATTGAGGGAAAAAACATCCTTTAGTGAGGCATAAAGGATAAGTGAGGTGATCGCAAGTGATATCGTTGCATGATTGGACTCAAAAAGGAACGATCCCGCAATACCCGTGATAGTAAACGTGATGCTCAGGATGAGGATGATAAACTTGTTCTTGTTGAGAAACTCTGGTGTATAGAGCCGTTCAAAGACCATAGCCTTTCTTGCATCTTTAGACTTTAATAACCTTTCTTTGAGCAATGTTTTTAAAGTGCTCTGGACCACTCCTCTTTATGTCTGAAAATAAGCAGGGTGGTCAGTCTTCTCAGTATGAACCGCGCGCAGTAGAAGCGAAATGGTCTGAAGTGTGGGAAACTGAGCACATCTATAAGTTTGATCAGGGGAGCAATAAGGAAATATTCTCTGTCGACACTCCTCCTCCGACGGTTTCCGGGAAGATGCATATCGGCCATGCTTTCTCCTTCTCCCAGCAGGATTTCATCATGCGCTTCCAGAGGATGAGGGGAAAGAATGTCTTTGCCCCGTTTGGGACTGATGATAATGGCCTCGCAACTGAGCGTTTAGTCGAGAAGATGAACGCTGTTCGCTCAAAATCGATGGACCGGCAAGAATTCATCACGCTCTGTCTCAAGACCCTGGAGAGTATCAGGCCCCAATACATTAGGGATTGGAAGCGCATCGGCATGAGCTGTGATTTTGATATTTTTTACACAACCATCAATGAACACTGCCAGAGGATTTCTCAAAAAGCGTTCTTAGACCTAGTCAAGATGGGACGGGCATATCGAAAGTTTGCCCCCGTCATTTTCTGTCCTCACTGCCAAACGTCCATTGCCCAGGTGGAGATGGAAGATAAGGAAAAATCAACTACTCTGAACATGATCAAGGCAAAGATGGCAGGTGGCACCTTCATTTTATACGCGACGACCAGGCCAGAGCTCCATCCTGCTTGCGTTGGCATATCAATTGATGAGGAAGGTGATTATTGCACCGTAAAAAGGCCGGATGGCGAAGTATGGACAATCAGCAAAGATGCTTTCGAAAGGATGAAGGAGGAATTTCAGCTCGTTCTCAATGACACGTTCAAAGGCAAGGATATCATTGGAAAGACTGTGGAGATTCCTCTCGCAAATCCTGTCAGGGTCAGCCATGATATCTCTGCAAAGACAGAATATGGCACTGGCGTTGTCTATTACTGCTCATATGGCGGCTTGGATTGTGTGGAATGGATGGCAAGGCACAAAGATGCAGAGCCAATTCTTATTATGGATGAGTCTGGAAAATATACCCATGGGCCATACAAAGGGATGGAGTCAGAAGAAGCGAGGATAAAGGTCCTCGAAGACTTAGAAAAGTCAGGCAATCTTCTCAAAAAAGAGCACATGAAGCATGTCACAAATGTCCATGAGCGCTGCGCCACCCCCATAGAATATGTTGCCATGAACCAATGGTTTATCAGGTACCTTGACTTAAAGGATGTATTCTTAGAGAGGGGAAATGAGCTGCAGTGGTACCCTCCTCATATGAAGAACCGGTTCGATAATTGGGTCAAAGGACTGCAATGGGACTGGTGCATCTCCCGCCAACGCTTCTATGGCGTCCCCTTTCCGGTGTGGTATGATAAGAAAACAAAGGAACCAATTTTTGCAGATGAGAGCCTTCTTCCGGTAGACCCGCTCAAAGATCTTCCAAAAGGAAAATCAAGAGAGGACATCCTCCCAGAGCAGGATGTCTTGGATACCTGGGCAACCTCTTCATTGACGCCACAAATTGCCATTCAGCTCATGCCGCAATCGTTGCAGGAAAAGCTTTTCCCAATGGATCTGAGGCCCCAAGCGCACGATATCATATCTTTCTGGCTCTTCAACACTGTTGTGCGAAGCCATCTGCATCATGATTCCCTCCCATGGGAGAAAGTGATGATCTCAGGCTGGGCTCTTGATCCTCATGGCAAGAAGATGAGCAAGAGCCGGGGCAATGTTGTCGAGCCGCAGGTGATCATCGAAAAATACAGTGCTGATGCATTGAGGTTCTGGGCTGCAGGCTCAAAGCTTGGCGATGATCTGCCGTTCCAGGAAAAGGATGTCATGACCGGCCAGAAGTTTGTCAAGAAGCTCTGGAATGCTGCAAAATTCTCATTTATTCACCTTGAATCTTACAAGGGGGAGAGGCCAGAAAAGCTCGAAGTCATGGATCACTGGATTCTTTCCCATCTCCAACGCCTCATTAAAGCGTGCACCGAGACGTTTGAGGACTACGAGTATGTAAGGACAAGGCTGGATACTGACAAGTTCTTCTGGCAGATGTTTTGTGACAATTACCTCGAAATAGCAAAAGACCGCCTCTACACTGAAGACGAAGCAGGAAAAGATGGGAAGCTTTCAGCGCAGTTCACTCTTCATCATGTCCTCCTCGCCATCCTGAAGCTTATGGCGCCAATTACTCCTTTCATAACAGAAGAGATATACCAGCAATATTATGCAAAAAAAGAAGGAAAAGCGTCGATCCATATCTCTTCCTGGCCTGTTTCAGACCCCTCGTTGGAGAGCAAGGAGGCGGAATTGGCAGGTGGCTTGTTCCTCGATGTCCTCTCAGCTGTCAGGAAATGGAAGTCTGATCAGAATCTCTCCATGAAAAAAGAGGTCCAAAAGATCACCATTTCTGCGCCTGATGAGGCAAAGGCCCTTTTGTCTCTTGTTTTAGGGGATCTTATGGGAGTGACGAATGCGAAGGATATCGTTTTTGGCGCCAAGGCTGCAAGAGAAACAGGAAATTACCAGGAGACAAAGATTAAAATTTCTGTGGAACAATAATTCTAGGGGGTAGTCAGATCCTCTTCCACTTCACTCCATCAGGCGTGTCTTCAAGGATGATGCTTTTGTTTTTGAGCTCATCGCGGATCCTATCTGCAGTCGCAAAATCTTTCCTCTTCCTTGCATCTTCCCTCTGCTGGACAAGCGCCCCAATATCTTTATCCAGCTCCTCTTTCGTAAACCGCAGCACTCCAAGGACTGAATCGACCATGTTCATTAATGCCAAAACAGCAGTTGCTCCTTTTTTGTCAAGGGTAAGCTTATTTATCTCTTTCATAAAATCAAAGATGACTGACAATGCAACGGAGATATCAAGGTCATCGTCCATTGTCGCCTCAAATTTTTCTAGTGATCCTTTAATAATGTCCCCAACACTGTTTCCCCCTCCATTTTTAGAGATAAACAGGAGGCCGTCAACAAATTCCTGCAGCCGGTCGACAGTATTCTTCGCTGCGCTAAGTCCTTCTTTTGTGAAATTAAGCTGGGTCCTATAATGAGTGGATAAGAGCAAGTAGCGAATAGCCCGGGGGTCTTCCTCTTGCAGGTCCCGGAGGGTATAGAAATTACCAAGGCTTTTGCTCATTTTCTTCCCGTCAACTATGAGATGAGAATTATGGAACCAGTAGTTGCAGAATTTCTCTTCGCAGGAGCATTCCGCCTGTGCAATCTCATTCTCGTGGTGGGGAAACACGAGGTCAACGCCGCCTGCATGGAGGTCAAATGGCTGCCCCAGGTACTTGATGCTCATCGCGCTGCACTCTATGTGCCACCCAGGCCTGCCTTTCCCAAGAGGGGTGTCCCAGAACACGTCTCCATCAGCAGCATCCCAGTATTTCCAGAGGGCAAAGTCTTGTGCATTGTCCTTGTCATATTCATCCTGGGAAACCCGCTTTCCAGCTTCCAGTTGGGATATTTTCTGTCCAGAGAGTTTTCCATATTCTTTGTCTTTTGCGATAGAGAAATAGATGCCATCCTCTGCTGCGTAAGCAACGCCCCTCTCAAGCAACGACTGTATCATACCTATCATCTCATTGATATGCTCTGTTGCTTTCGGATACACATCAGCCGCCAGAATGTTAAGGGTTTCTAGATCCTTGAAAAATTCTTCGCTATAGAATTCGGTGAACTCTTTGAGGCTCTTTCCTTCTTTTTGCGAGTCTCTGATAGTCTTGTCATCAACATCGGTGAGGTTCATCACCCTTGTTACGGCTAGTCCCTTATGTTTGAGGTAGCGAACCATTATGTCCTGTGCAACAAATGCCCGAAAGTTCCCAATGTGGGCATAATTATAGACAGTAGGGCCGCACGTGTAGATTCGAGCCTCCCCTTTCTTTATTGGCTCGAAAGGCTCTTTCTTGCGGGTGAGGGTGTTGAAGAGATGCAGTGTCATGAGAGGAAAAATGCAATTTCGTTTATAAGCGTTTCTTCTCTGAAAGATGTGCTAGTACAATAAAGAAAAAAAAAGAACCGCCCTTTTAGGTGCAGGGCGTGAGGCTTGAAAATACTTCCCCCCTCTTGTCTCCTCTTGCTCGTATGCAGAGATACGCAGCATCCTGATCAATGTTAAATAATTCGATGTTGTCTGATTCCAGGTAAATCGCACCTGTCCTGATATCAATTCGCTGATCTTGCAAAAGGAGACGGTTTGTTGCTTGGCGGTCGTTATTGTCAGTGATCTCCAATGCTATAGCATTGCTGTGCATTACAGAAAGTGTTGCTTCGCCTTCATTGTTTTTACTAGCTAATTGGGCCACATTCCCAATGGAAGCAGCGTAGACGTCAAGGAATGCAGATGCACCAGCATCGTTGGTGGCAGAGATATATGCTCTGTCATTTGGCCCGCCATAGAGCATGATCTGGTTTCCATATATTTTTTTTGCTTTAAGGTCTCCCGTTGATTTTATGTTTCCATTCACAATCACCTGTCCCTGATCATCTATTGTCAGTCCAGGATTTATTGCTCCATTAGGGGCGCGTGTCTGCAGCTGGAGGCGGCTCCCGAGGTTATTGGCATTTGGCACCATCTGGATTCGTGCTCCTGCTTGGGAATTTGCGCTTCCAGGGGAGTTCACCCTCATCCAGATCCTTGCTGTGCCAGGGGTACTGATAAAGAAATTTGAATACCAGTCACTAGATATCACTGTTGGGTCCTGAATAATCAGTTTTCCTTGTTCTCCTTCTCCTGCACCGATGAATTGTCCCATCATTGAGGGGTTCGCCCGTAAGGAGTTTATCCAGAAAAGGGCAGCGCTAATGATAATGAGTATGCCGATGATGGGGATTAACCGTTCATAGATTGTTTTTGCCTTTTGCGGCTGTTTTGTGATTTTTTGGTGTCTGTCATTCTTATTTTTTTCATTCTTATTTTTTTGTGAGATATCCTTTGCGGGCACGTGTATCACCTTTTTACCGATTTTCATGTATAGGAAAAGACATTAATCTTCGGAAATTCCATTTCATATTCCTTTTATTTTTATATTCTATTACTAATGAGTTTTCCTAATAATCAAGTGACCTCATTCAAATGACCTCATCTTTGGTAGGAGCTTATGAATAAAGGTCATTTGTTGCAATCTTAATTTTAAACATTAAAAAGGTTTCTGTTCGTTCGAAATCCCTCGTACTTTGAGCTCCAAAGCGCAGTATATCATTGATCCTGGTTAGTCAATGAGGCCATCGAAGAAGGCCATAAACAGTTTATAGAAACCTTTTTAAATAATAAAGACAGCATTTCAAGCATAATTTCAAAAAGGGGTGTACGAGTGCAAGAGCATGAGTTCTTTTACGCAAGGGATGGTACTGTCGTCCAAGACATTCCTGGCTTGAAAAAAGCGCTCAGTCAGATGGATGATGCCGCCTATTCCCATCATGTTTCTGCTCATAAGAATGATTTCTCCTCATGGATCGCCCATGTGCTCAAGGATAGGCCGCTCGCAGAAAAGATTCAAGGGGATATTCCAAAGCCAGTGATGATCCAGTTGCTCGGGGCCGTGCCAAAGAAAGTAGCGAAAAAAGAGAACGCAACATCAATGAAGGTTGTGAAAACAAAAGCTGTTCAAGTGAAGAATCAGGTTCCTGCAATAAGACAAAATACAATAAAACAAAAAAGACCGGAAAGTTTGCAGGTAAAAAAAGTTGAAGCAAAAGTCGCAAAAACCCTAAAAAAAACAAGAGCCATGCCTTCTTCAAAAAAACATTCACTACCGGCAAAATCCTTTTCCTTTGATCAAGTCCGCGTGTTTTTCCAGGACTCTGTCATTACCAGGACGGAGTTCATTGAAGGGCTTGTTGTGGGATTATTTATTGGGATAATCCTCAGTATATTGATACTGTAAATTGATACTGTAAAAAAGAGCGTGAAAAAAATGGCAAAAAAAGTAAAGTTGCGGGCACCAGCAGCAAATAGTTTCTTCCTCTGTGATGGGGCAGAGCTAAAGACCTTAGAAGACCTGGAGAAAGCATTAGATTCCATGCCAGACTGGATCTTCTCACACCATGTGACAGCAGAAAGGAATGACTTTGCTACCTGGATTAAGGATGTCTATGGTGAAGAGGACTTTGCAACGCAGGTAAGTGCCCAGAAAGACCGCACAAAGATGCAGGTGGTCATCCTCCGGAAGTTGCTCCAGGAATAGGTTTTTGTCGAAACCTTTTTAAAGGAACAACCCCCTTTTTACCCCTGGGGGATATGGAGAAAGGTAAAAAGCGCCGGATATGTCCTGAGTGTGGTAGTGAGAAGGTTGACTATCAGGCTGGGGAGCTCGTTTGCTTGAAATGCGGCCTGGTGATTGATGATAGTGACTAAGATGGCATTTTCTACTGATGTGGTAATTGGCCTCGAAGTTCATACCCAACTGGATACAAAAACAAAGCTGTTTTGTTCCTGCCCAACGCAAGGGGATGAGAACCCTAATTCTCGTGTCTGTCCAATCTGCCTCGGCCATCCTGGGAGTAAGCCAGTTGTCAATAAAAAGGCCATTGAGTATGCTGTAAAGCTGGCTCTTGCCTTGGAATGCACCCTTGCCCCGCAGCTGGTGTTCTCTAGAAAATCCTATTTTTACCCTGATTTGGCTAAGAATTACCAGATTACCCAATATGAGCTCCCTTTAGGGGAGGAAGGAAGGCTGGCGCTGGATTCTGGAAAGGCAGTTGGCATCACCAGGGTGCACCTGGAAGAGGATCCAGCTGCCCTTGTGCATCCAGGGAGCATTGGCTCTTCGGCTTTTGTCCTGGTCGATTACAATCGTTCTGGAAACCCGTTGGTGGAGATTGTTTCAAAGCCAGACCTGGCAAGCCCTGGTGAGGCAAGGGATTTTATGAGGCAGGTAATCACTATTCTTCAATACCTCGAGATTTTCAATGAGTCCCGCTGCATCATCAAGGCAGATGCTAACGTGTCAATCAAAGAATCTGGGTATGTGCGAATAGAAGTAAAGAACATCACCGGCTTTAAGGAGATAGAGCGCTCGCTTATCTATGAGGTTGCCCGGCAAAAGCAGGAATTGAAGGCTGGCCACGAGTTCAAGCAGGAGACAAGGGCCTGGGATTCAGAAAAAGGGATCACTCTTCCTCTCCGGACAAAGGAGACTGAGGAAGATTATGGATATATCATCGATCCTGACCTCACTGTTGTCAATATTACAGAGGAATGGGTCAAAAGAGTAAAAGATGCCATGCCAGAGCTCGCACGGGAACGAGAGCAGCGCTATATTGCACAGCATAGCCTCTCTCCTTTTGATGCGAGAGTGCTCGCTCAGGAAAAGAAGTTGAGCGATCTTTTTGAGAAGGTAGCAAAAGAGATTGATCCGGTTCTTGCTGCAAAATGGCTGAGAAGAGAGCTCACCAGGGTTATGAATTACTCAAAAAAATCATTTGATGATCTAGAGCTCGATGAGACCCACCTCATTGACCTTATTGGGATGGTGGAAAAAAAGGAGATCACAGAATCAAATGCACAAAAGATCATGGAGCTGCTGATAGAGAAGCCATTTAATGTCCGCCAATATGTGAAGAACCAGAATCTCAAGGTGATCTCTGACCTGGACTCTTTAGAGAAGCTCTGCCTGGAGGCTATCTCGGAAGCGCCGCAGGCCGTGGAGGACTACAAGGCTGGCAATGAGAAATCATTGAATTTTGTTGTTGGTATTGTCATGAAAAAGACAAAAGGCCAGGCTGATCCGAAGGTGGTGCAGGAGGCACTAAAGAAGTTGCTTGATTAAGAGGGTAAGGGGGTATATGGTGATGATATATGGTTAGGCAGGATCTTGAGGAGCGTGTTCGTGAACCAGGCTTCCGGGAGGAGTTTGATTGGAAAACTTTTGGTAAATGCCTGATTCCTGGACCAAAAGGCGACCGTGCCATTGTGCGGGAAGTGTTCGAGAAGAACCCCCACGTCGGGAATGACGGGTACTTTTTATCCGGTGTGATGTTCACTATGAAGTATAGTGCCTATGCCATTGCTCTCTATGGGTTATATGAGTCATGCTCCTATATATTCAATTGATAATATCGCAGCTGCCTCTTCCTTCATTCTTTTTTCATAATCATTGATGGTCTCCCCATCCTGCTTTTCAGCATTCCATGACTGCATCAGGCGTTTTACCATGGCAATCTCTTCCTTTTTGTCAGCTGCCCCTGGCAGTCTTATCTGTCCAGTATGCTCCGAAATGAGCTGTTCTTCTATCTCTTCAGCAGAACCGGGATTGACTTTTATCTCCTCAAATTCTTTGGAGACGAGTCCTGAAGTGTTTCGAAGCAATGTATACGCCTCTTGCTCTTCACTGATGAGGGAGATCTGCTTGAAATTGATGTCTGATATTTTTCCTGAATCAAGCGTTCCGGATATTCGGAGGATGACAATGCAATTTGAGATATCCTCCTTTTCGAATATGTCAAGGATCTCCTGCTTGACTTCCATTGCCGTCTTTCCATTTGCATCAATGGAGAGGGCAACGACGCTTTTCATGAGCAGCGGGATTTTTTCCACTTTCAAGCTGACCTCATCTGCCTCTACAAGGACAATTTCTCCATGCACCAATTCCTCTAATTCCTTGATACTGTCTGGGAACAACGGGCCTGGATAGATCAGTTTTCCATACCCTTCAATATCTTTTTCCAGCCGGTAATGGACATGGCCTGCTGCATAGTAGGTAAAGTTCTTTGGAAGGAGGGAAAGGGTGCAGGAATCAACACCTGAAAGTTCCACAGGCTTGAGTTCCTCTATGGCCGTATGGAGGATAAATATCTTTATCCCAGGTTCTGCTTCCAAGGCTTCACGGTTGAGGTTTTCATAGTATGCTTTTTCAAGCATCGAGCGTTTGCCAAGGATGCCGGTGAGCTTTGCACCTGTTTTGTTATCGACAGTGAATTTCAAACAAAGTTTCTCATCCTCCACCCTCCCGCGGGCAACATTCTTCCCAAGGCCCGCTTCCTCAATGACATCAAGGATGGTCTTGCCGGAAGGAGAGTAATCATGGCTGCCTGGGACAAAATACATCGGGATATCCTGGTCCTTGAGCTTCTTTAGCGCGCTGACTACTTGCTTGACAAGGTCTAGGGAAGGGAGGGCTGTGTGGAACAAGTCCCCGGCGATAATGACAAAATCGGCATCTTCATTGATCGCTTTTTGTATTGCCTGCTGGAATGCCTGCACGCCAAGCATTCTCATCTTTTCCTCTCTCCATGCCCCGATGTGGCAGTCTGCTATATGGATAAATCTCATGCATATTCTTTGAGCATGAAGCTTTTTTAATATTGTTGGGGCAAAACATATAGGATCAATTCCCAGGTCTCACTTCTTCCAAAAAAACTGAACAAGCAAAAGGACTGCCAATGACACGATACATGAGCCGATTGCTGCTTCAGGGATAAGATAACCTGCAAACACGAGCACAAGTACATAGATAAACCCCACAAGAATGCTCGCGAACGCGGCGCTGTTCTTGATCTTAAAATGAAATGAGCCAACAAGGGCTGGAACAAGGGCAAATTGCATACCCACAATAGTCAGAACAACAGAGATAATGTCCCTGAAGAAATACGCGCTAAATGCGCTGAGAAGTGAGATGATAATAACTGCAAGTTTTGTCATGTCCATAAGGTTTTTTTTGGTCATGTGGGGGTATTTGTGGGCAAAATAATCCTTGGATATGTTTGTTGCCAACACAAAGATCATCGTGTCTGCGGAGCTCATGATCACAGCAAAGATGAGGATAAGCCCAAGACCAAGCATTCCCTGGGGGAGCAGGTGTGAGAGGCCATATGCTGCTGCTGTATTGGGATCAATTCCTGGAAAGTATGCCCCTGCTGCAAGACCGATCAGTGAGAGTCCAAATCCGGTGATGATGACTGCTATGGCTGATCCGATGAGCCCCTGCCTGATTACCTTCTCATTTTCTGCCGCATAAACCCTCTGCCAGTAATCTGCTCCCACCATGACAACAAAGAGGCCATAAACAATAAAGGAGATAGTAAGGGACACCCCAAGACGTGACCAGTCTAAGAGTTCAGGGGGGAGGATTTGAGAGCTAATCATTGATTTTCCAATGATAAAAAAAAGGATCAGCATGAGGAGATACTGGAAGATATCAGTTTTCACAACACTTCGGAATCCTCCGAGGAAAAGATAAGTAAGGATAACTAAAGAAGAAAAGAATAAGGCTGTTTCATATGACCACCCGCTCATACTCGAGAGGATACTGCTTCCAGCAATGAATTGATTCATAAGCCAGCCAAAAAATGATATGAAAATGACAATCGCAGCCAGTAAACCGACTTTATGGTCATATTTATAATAAAACCAGTCAGCAAGCGTGTGAAATTCTTTTTCTTTGCCAATGCGCCTGATCCTGAGTGCATACCAGATAAAACAAAGAAACCCGACTGCTGTCCCAAGGAATACGCTCACTGCAGAAATGCCATACTGGTAGACATATGCACTCACCGCAACGAGTGCCCCTCCTCCTATGTAGCTGGCAACGATTGTTGCGATGAATGCTCCTGTTCCAAGCTTTCTTCCAGCGATGAGGTAATCATCTTCTTTTTGCTTCCAGGAGCTCCAGATGCCAATCCCTATGCAGACAAGCGCATAAGTGACAATAAGAACCAGATCTATCCTGGTGAGGGCCATCTTTCTTTCAGAACTTTCTCCTTATAAAAAGTTTTCTTTCATGGTTCATGTATCATATCGCTATATGATAATGATGAGGAACTCTTTGAAGAAGTGGCAGACTTGACAATCGTATCAAACAATGGAAATGACACCGGCAGTGCAAACCGGGAAAATGTTGATGAGATGATCCCCTCGCCTTTGTCGAGCGATGCAATAGCCCGATTATCTGAGGACAGGTCCTGTGCAGCAGAATCGATGATAGCCTGCCGTTCTGGTGCCATCTCGAGTCCAAGGATAATTTTTGTGTTCATGTTCGCAAGGATATCTCTTGGGATGAGCGATGGCAATTGCGTGATCGCGATGAGCCCCACCTGGAACTTCCTCCCTTCACGGGCGATGGTAGAAAAGATGTTGGGCCCAAGTGCCAGCACTTCTTTTCCAAGAACTCTTGGTGCTTCTTCTAGGACTATCCCGACAACTGGCTTTGTGTCCAATTCGCCTTTCTGTTTTGCCCGCTTGAACCGTTTCAGGATGTCAGTTGCAATGATGCTGCCAACAAGGATCTCTTGTGGCGAAGAGCAGTCTGATGTGTCAATGATGACAATGCCTCGCTGTTCGATGGCAGCGGTGATATCCGAGATGGTAGTCTCCCCAGCTTCCAGGTCAAAGATCCCTGTGCACATGATCTTGTTGTTGACAAACCGCAGGTCAAAGAGGGAAAGCAGGACCCTTTTGACGACGGCGAGTGTTCCTTCATGGAAGGCAACGTCAAGCTTTCGTTCTTCAATGATGGATTCTACCCATCCATTGCCATACTTTCGGTAATATGCGGCGAGGGCTTGATGTTGGGCGTCGCTGAGGGATACTACTCCATTGAGGTGTTCTGGCCGTACCGTGCGAAGGTTGATCTTGAGCGTTTTTGTCCCGGGCGGTGCATGGGAAGGAGTGTAATACACGGTTCTATCCCTCCGGGGATGATCCTTTAGCCCGTTTCCAGACCGTCCATAGTACTCATCATGGGGGTCGAGGACAAGCATTCCGCAGTAATCATCTGAGAGGCTGTTCCACAGCATTGTCTTGACAACATTGCTCTTTCCTCTTCCTGTCGTGGCTGGGATCAGGATATGGTGCTTGATTATTTCTTTCCCGTCAAGAAAGATGTCAACATCGACTGTTTTTGACCCGGAGCGAAGCTTTCCTAGGGCAAGGGCATGCCTCGGTTTCGTGAGAAAAGTGATATCTTCTTTCCTAATAGCCCTAACTGGTGAGAAAATTGCCGGGAGGGTCTTGCTTGTAGTAGCGGTAATCCCAGAGATCTCAAGGAGGTTTTTTGTCCTGGCAAGAGTGTAGTATCTGAGCTTTTCATCAAAGAATTCGATGTCCGCATTGTCCTCGAGGACGATTCCTGACATGAGTTCAAGGTGTTGCTGGCTGATCTGGCTACCATACAGCAGGTCGAATACTTGGAGGAGTGTTCCTGGCTCGGCAAAGAGGAGCTCCCCAATCTCCAGCCTTTCTCCTGCCTTTTGGCGGATGAGAATATTTCCCAGTTCTCCTGATATCACAAGCCCCTTTGTCATGTCTTTTATCTGGACCGGGCGATTTTTAACCATTTAGCTCTTGAATCATAACATTTATTAACGATGTTTCCAATAGGGTATCAATGGTCACAAAATCTGAGGTAAAGGCTGCATTAAAGAAGGCAAAGGCAGTGGAAAAGCACCATATCATTTCTGATAGGGAGCTGGCAGATCAGCAAAAAGAGTTGGTAGAGGAAGTAAAGCTATTGAATGCTATGACCACTGACAGGATGGTTAAGGCAAAGAGTGTTCTAAGGAAAAAATCATCAAGAAAACCCAGATCCCTTGTCAAGAAGAAAGTGAAGGCCGGACAATGAGCAGGACAATTGATACGAATTTTTGTTTCTGGTGCGCAGCAAAAGTGAAGGATGACCATTGCACAAGGTGCAAACGGCTCCAGCCCCAGGCGCACCGAAAACCAAATGATCTGGCTGATCCTGCATACGAAGAGGTCATGAAAGAATATGCCGTCGTGTTCTTGGTAGTTGTTCTCCTTATATGGCTGTTTGTGCTTATCGCAAAATTTCTATTATATCTCTTGAACACGTAAAGGGGCTTTGTTCTGGAAATCCGGAGAAAATGTCACCATCGCCTTATCCTGGAAAAGATAAAAAAAAGAGAAAAAAGGAAGATTTACCTTCCTCTTGCCATCTTGGCGCGTGAAACATCGCCTTGTTTATCAACAAAATACAGGTATCCTGATTCCTTCTTGACACCAGCTTTGGCAACTTTTTCCTTTTTGGATTTGCCTTTCTTTCTTCCTGCTCGTGCCATGACTGCTCTGGAAATGTCACCTTGCTTGTCGACGAAGTACAGATAGCCTGCTTGTTTCTTTACACCAACTTTTGCTACTTTTTGTGCCATTATCTTTCTCCTCCTTTTTTTGAAGAATGATTTAACAGTCTTAGAGATGCACTCCTTTATATATTTTTCGTCTAAGAAGTGGATTTTCCCGTCGGAAGAGCAGTTTCGGTTGCGATCAGCCGGAGTATCTCTTCCTCGGAGATGGCACACCCGTTGAGCTTGAGGCCCCACAGGAATGCTTCTATGAGGGTGGACCTGGGATAATCCCCAAGGAAAGGGTCCAAAAGCCCTTTCTCATAAGCGATGAGGGCAAGCTCCGTTGACCGGATGATCTTGACGTCTTTTGTTTGGGAGCGGAAAGATCCGAGGGCTGCTTGGTCGAGCTTCACTGTCGTATGCAGTTTTTTTGACATGTGCAGGGCAAGGGCAGCTGGGTCTTCCACAAGGAGTCTTGTCGTTCGTTCATCGACGACAAGCGCTTCACCCTTCAGGATGATTGTGGCGGCGAGAGCCTCGATCTCTCCGAGTGATACGATCTGCATGGGATGGTGGTGAGCAAGGCAGCTTGCATTCGCTTTTGAGAGCAGGTCTTGGGTGAGGGGGCCTAATTGTTCATTTTTATAGACAGTGATTGTCCCCTCCTTGATCACTTTGAGTACTTGGAGCGCTTCGAATTTGAACCGTTTGGTCTGCATGGGGTGTTCCACGAGCTCCTGGTGGACTGCCTCGGTGATGATAAACTCTCCTCCAAACCGGGTCTTGAGATCTTTAAGGGAAAAAAGGAGGTTGTTCATCGCAAAGCTGATGATAGATCCTGTATCGAAGACAAGGTATTTCATTGGAACATCCTCCGGGCATTTTCCAGGCGCTCGGAAAAGGAGACCCTATCAGGGATGAGGTCCCTTGGAATGTTGCTGCCGACATAGCTTCGAAGTTCCCATTGGGAGATGCCAAGCAGGCTTGCTGCCTGGGCAATGGAAATGCCATGGTCGAAGATTTTGTATCCCTTCTGGATCTGGGCGCTTTTGATGACTTCATCAATATACAGCCGTATTTTCTTGTCGATGTTGGAAAGGTATTGTATTGCGGTATTAGTTGCCCGGTGGAATTCTTCATGCCTTCCCTGCTTGAGCATTGCCCTGATATTTTTCAGGTGATCTGCTATTTTTGGGCAGTCTTTTCCCCGAAGCTTTAGTTTGTAGAGTGCATAGATGACGATGGCAATCTTGACACTGCCAGAGTCCTGATAGATCGACGCGTTATGGATGGTGTGGTTGGACAATTCTTTTAGCCGTTCTGCATCGACAGGAGTCCTTCGGAGGAGCGGGAGGAGATTGTCGATGACGGTGATAATATCCCTCTTGACTCTCTCTTCCATGCCTTTCCAGGGATTTCAATGTATAAAAGTGTTGTGGGAAACCCAATAACAAACCCAATAACAAAGAGAAAAAATTAAGTAAGGGAGACTAGTCCCATCCCTGTTGAGATTTGGCTGGCCGTGGCAGGATATTGGTAACTGACAAATGTAAGGTTTTTAAGAGGTGTTTGGCGGGCATCATTTTCCATAGATCCTCTTATTTTTTATTCTCTTTCATAGTGATGATAAACAGAAAACTATATAAATCGCTTCTCTACCTGTTGAAGCAGATGGTGGAAAGGCTATGATCAATATCATAAAGAGGTTTATCAACAAGGTTCTCAAGAACATTTTCAAAAAGAAGTCCCACGTCAAGCTTGGTCTGTATGGCCCGCCAAACGCTGGAAAGACGACGATGGCAAACAGGATCTGCAAGGACTGGCTAGGTGAAGAGATGGGTACAGTTTCCAATGTTGCCCACGAGACAAGGGAGATTACCATCAAGGAGCAGATAAACATCAAGAACAATGGGAAGGAGATAACCTTCAGCCTTGTTGACACTCCCGGCATTGCAACAAAGATTGATTATGAGGAGTTCATGAAGGCAGGGATGAAGGAAGATACTGCCAAAAAGAGGGCAAAAGAGGCGACAAAAGGCGTCATTGATGCCATTAAATGGCTCGATGACATGGACGCAGTCATCGTTGTCCTCGATGCAACAGCTGATCCGTATACCCAGGTAAACATCACCATCATCGGCAATCTTGCAGCAAGAGAGATTCCAGTGATGATCGTTGCAAACAAGATAGATCTCAAGAAGGCAAACATCAAGAAGATCGAGGCTGCCTTCCCCCAGTATCCGGTCGTTGGCGTCTCTGCCAAGTACGGGAAGCACATTGACGATTTTTATGAAGCCCTATTTTCATTGGTCGGCTAAAAGAGGTGTGAAATGTTAACATTGGAAGTGATTCCCTATCAGGAAATAGAACATTTGTCCTCTGTGGGAAGGATCAGGAAGCTCCTAAACTCTGCAAAAGAAGACAAGATTGTCCTTCTCCAGGGAAGGCTCAAGAAGGAGGAAGAGGCGGAGCTGATCCGGGCGACGATGGAAGAGATCAATGATGAGTTCAAGGGAATTGAGCTGGCGGTCATCGACCCGGGAAATGAGAATGTTGCAGGATTGCAAAAATTCACGAAGGTGATCTATGATAAGATCCTGGGCGACAGGACAGGACTCACGGTCATTGGCCCTGCGAGCATTATCAAGCAGGTAAAGAAGGATCCAAAAAAGATCCAGCTGCTCATGCAGGAAGGGAACAATAAAAAGAGGGTCAAGAAGAAAAGATAATGCCTCATCAATGCGTCAGATGCAACACCTTGTATGAAGACGGTGCAAAAGAGATTCTTTCGGGCTGCTCCTCTTGCGGGGGAAAGCTTTTTTTCTTCATCAAGAAATCCAAGCTCGAGCAATTGAAGAGGGAGGTTCCAGAATTATCAGAGACGCAAAAAGAAGAGATTGAAAAAGACATCAAGGAGCTGATGGGTGTAGATGCCCTAACCGAGCCCGTTGTCTTGGACTTTGAGTCTATCCGTGTCATCACACCGGGAAAATATGAGATTGACCTGGTGAATGTATTCAAGAATGATGCTTTGATCTTTAAGCTCGAAGAAGGAAAATATATGATTGATCTTCCTGAATCCTTTAAAAAGATGAAGAAATAAGGTAAGAAATAAAGTAAGAAATAAAGTAGATGAAAAGATTGTTCAGTGCTTTGCCATGATTTCTATGATATCCAGGTTTTTGAGCACGTGGTCCTTGCCGGTGGGAAGCTTTGTTCGAACATCGATCGCCTTGATGAAGTTTTCTCCAAAGTCTGTATGGAGCCGAAAGGCAAAGTCTAGTGCGCTCGTTCCTGGTTTCATCAAGAAACAGTCCGGCAGCACCCGTCCTTCAGAATCTTCTAATTTCGATACTCCCCCGGGGTGGATAGCAACATATCTGAGCAGGGAAAAGACTGCCGCATCAATGATTTGCTGCACCCCTGTCCCATCATTTTTATCCAGTATGTTCTGCTTGATAAAACCAAGAGCATTTTTTTGCTGGATGGTTAATTTTCCTTCATCAACAAGAGAAAACTCTTTTTCTCCGGGAATATAAGTGATAAGCCCGTGCTTTGCTGCTTCTCTTAAGGCAAGCTCTGATTCTGCGCTGCAGGGCATGATCATCATCTCAGGAAATCTCTTCTTCAACCGCTCAAGGTTTTCCCAGGCAATTGGAATATCTATCTTGTTTGCGGCAATAATCATTGGTTTTGTTTTTTTCCGAAGCAGCCGTGCGAATGCAAGTAAGTCTTGCTCCGTCCACATTTTGAGGTGTTTTTCCTCAAGGCCGGCTTCTTTCAGCGAATCCTTGATGATATCCTCTGTTGCGTGCAGACCGGAGAATTGTTTGGTGAGCGCAACGACGATCTGGCTTCTTTCCTGCGTCACTTGACGGGAAAAGCGCCCCCAGGGCTTCTCGAGTATCTTGAGATACCACATGTCAAGTTCTGTTTCAAGAAACAAGATATCTTCTGCTGGGTCATAGCCTCCTGGATTTATTGGCTCTCCTTTCTCATTTGTCGAGCCTGAGCAATCGATGACATGGATGAGGGCGTCTGCCTGGTTGAGGTCATTGAGGAACTCTAGTCCCATCCCTTTCCCTTCATGTGCCCCTGGGACAAGGCCGGCAACATCAATGACTTGCACTGGGACAAATCGGTGTTCCCCAAGGATAAAGCCTTCACGGGGGTTTGCCTGCTTGCCAAATTCTCTTGCGGCATCTTTGATTTTGACATATCCAATACCTGAATTTGGCTTGATTGTTGCAAAGGGGTAATTCGCGATCTCCACTTCAGCGAGTGTCAATGCTTTAAAGAATGTTGACTTGCCCACATTCGCTTTCCCTACAATGCCAATCTGCATGCTAAAGAAGAAAAATGCGGGTTATAAAAAAGTGCCTATTTTTTTTTCGCTGTCTCGATGCCAAGGATGAAGAGGGCAGCGATAATAACAATGGTTCCAAGGATTGGTCTTGTAAGGGGGGAAGAGAAGGTTTGAGAGACGATGTTTCCAGTCAATGACGGTTGACCGACTACAATAACAAGGATCCCTGCAAAGAACAGGAGATACACAAGGGAGTGGCGTATCTGGGAGTCTTCCATGTAGCCATCATATCTCTTCGAATATAAAAATGTTGTTGGGAAACGGACTCTGTAGAAAATAAGTGCCTTTCTGCGAAACTCTTTCGGTTAATCAGCAAGTGCGTTGTGGGGGGTTGCCCCCTTCGGGGACACAGCACCTTCAATAAATGGTCGAGAGTTGAGCCGGCACATGTCGAGCAGTGCGAGACTTTCTACAGAGCCTGGGAAACGTTTAAATATGCTGTCCTGTCCCTCTCCAGATAAAGCCCGGTAGTGTAGCGGCCAATCATCTCTGACTTTGGATCAGAGGACCCAGGTTCGAATCCTGGCCGGGCTATTTTATTTATGAAACATTCCCTGACAGGCTCAAAAATCTCTGATTCTTGTTTGCCTGGCCGGGCTATCTCTTATATTATACCCCTATATCATACCCATTAAAATCTATACCTCAGATTAAACAAAACGTTTTAAACAATTGTTCCTTTATCTATAAATCATGGGGCGGAATAGTGTGAGTATCATTGTTCTATGTATTCTATTGGCACTTTCAGTGGCAGCTGTTTCATTGACCTCAGAACAGAAGGCTTGCTACAATTCTTGCCGGTTCGAGAAGGCAGCTGGCCTCAGGCAGTGCTCAAGCGATCGTGTTGATGTCAGGCAGGCATGCAAGGATGATTATGATGATTGCAGGGATGCGTCCGTTCTGGTAGAACAGGAATGCAAGAGTGCCTGCGATAAAGACCGGTCATGCATCGCTTCTTGCAGGTGGGAAAAAAATGATGTGATCAAATCTTGCAGGATCCAGTATACTGGCTGCTCGAGAACAGTTTCTCTTGATTATGGCGAGTGTAGAAAAAATGTTGTCTCCTCAGCAGGAAGCTGCCAAGATGCATGTTTGATTGCCCCTCCGGCTGTCGGATCAGGGGATAATAACTCTACTGGAAATACATCAGAACCTCCTTGTGTGCAGGAGGGTGGGGTGAGATATGGTGACCTGGTCTGTTGCGAAGGGTTATCAACTGTGGGAATCGCAGTAATAGAGAACGGAATGTGTGGTATTATCACTCCAGATGCTCTTTGTGCACAGTGCGGAAATGGAGTTTGTGGCCCTGGGGAGAATGGATGCAATTGTGTTGCTGATTGTGAGCCGATTCTACCCCCTCCCATTGGCGAGATCATAATCCCCTGATTAAATCCCTTATTAATTAAATCCCTTATATTATAATCCTATTGAAATTATGACCCTATTGAAAGAAAATAAAAGTCCATAAAAAAGAATCTCTTCCCTATAATGGGTTATAATGCGCCTGCTAACTTAATCATCTTCTTGAACACATTAGAGAATGCATTTGCCCGTGATTGGATCATGCTCACGGTAATATTTGTTTCACTGGTAAACCTCATCACTTCCTTTTCTGCATGTTGGACAATCTCTTGGGGTTTCATGCCTGATAGTGCAGTGATGAGGATGGCAAGATATCCCCTGACAATAAGGGAATCTGCCCTCCCTTCATAGATAATGTTTCCATGGCGATCGAGATGGGCGATGATATGCACTTCCGACACGCATCCACTCACTCTATTATCATCAGAGCAGAGCTCTTCTGGCAATTGTGAGAGCCCTTTTCCTATCTCGATGAGTTCCCCGAGCATTTCCCTTGGTTCTAGTCCGATAAGGGCTTCTTGCATTTCTTTTAGGTAAGAGAGAGCCATCTGGAGAGGGGGGTAATAATGCTATTTAAAGGTTAGTGGTGTTAGGGCTCTGTAGAAAATAAGTGCTTTTCTGCGAAACTCAAACTCCAGAGTGAGGCAAGTGCGTCGCGAGGGGTAGCTCCATACGGGAACGCAGCACCTTCGGGAAAGAATCTGGAGTTGAGACAGCACAAGTCGAACGAAGCGAGACTTGTCTACAGAGCCTGGTGTCAGAAAAAGTGGTCTTTGAGTTGCTGTTTGGTCATGACTGAGAACTTTTTCATTAGCACATCTCTTCATTAGCATATCCTGTTGATGTCCTTTTGGAGGTCTTCTAGGTCGCTCAATATATCTTCTTCCTTATCAAGATCATTCTCTGATTCGTCAAGGTCATCTTCTGCGTTTTGAAGTGCCCGCTCGGCTTCGTTTGCTCTAGCGCTATCCCCCTGATCCTGGGCCTGTTGGAGCATTTGCCTTGCCGCATCAACTGCATTCCTGTCTCTGCTGCGCCTATCCCTTGCATCATCGACCTGGTTTTCTTGGTCCCGAATATCATCTTTTACCCGCCGGCTGACAAGGTCGCATTCTTCCTTATTTAAGGATGAAAGGTCAATGCCAAAAAGGTTTATCCGTCGAAGATCGATGAGCCGGTCATTTGTGGAGTACCCAGAGCTGAGGGTATCACTAGTTTCTGGCTCATTTCCATTAAAGGCAACCGTTTCACCGGTTGATGCTGGTGGTTCTGGCTCAGTATCTGGCATATCAACGGCAACGCTGTTTTGTTGAGCCGCCTGGATAAGGAGGAGCTGTGTCAGCAAGTCCTGATTCGTGGGCGTTGTTGGAGAAGACTCTTCTGGCACCCCTAAAAGGAGGATCACGCCAAGAGTTCCAGCAACAACTATGATGATGATGCCAATGACTAAAGCAGATACCAGGAGTGATTTGTTTTTCATTATGGCCTCAAAGAGGAGAGATGATCCGGGAATTTAAAAATCTTTCGATTTATTAACTATTTTTCAGTAGTTAAATTTACGGCTAAACCGCACCCATGAAGAGAGATTCTCTGCAACAATGCCTTTCTTGCCAAGGAGCCTGATATAAGTATACACTCCTTTGCTCAGGTTCTTCCCAAAAAAGTAATCATAGAAAATGTATCCTTCCACGTCCTTCCCACTGAACGCAGACTGGAAGGAATATATCTTGTTGCCAAAGAGAAGTATGATGCCCGCATCCTCTGGGCAGACAGGATGATCACCCAAGTCTGGGATAGTGCCCTTGTGCGCATGGTCCAGGAACTCTCGATAATGCATCGTCCCGCACATAATCCCTTGCCCTTTTACAATGACTCTGATCAATGACATGCTATCATGGTCAGAAATTGATCGTTATATATTCATGGAGTCGCGACGTGGACGACATTTTACCAATCTCCAAGCCGTCGTTGCTTGCGGTCGAATTCCTCATGGTATTTTGGAGGAGAAACTGCCCGATATTCAAATCCCCAGTCGGTGAGCATCTGCTCTGCGTTGCTGGTGATGTTCGGGGCGGCAACAATCCCCCTGACAGTGTCAATCCCTTTGCTTTTCTTGATTTTTTCAACATAGCGCCTCAGCTGCTGCACAGCAGAGAGGTCTGCCCGGTACCGCTTGCATTCCACAACGACAAGGTTGCCTTTGTTGTCAAACCCAAGGACGTCAATAAACCCATGCTTTGTTTGTTCTTCCCGGCTGACGGGAAAGAAATCCAGCCCGATCAGTTCTGGATTGGCATAGATCATGTCCGACATGTCTTTTTCGCTCCCTCTGATGATGATACGCTGGCCGTCCTGGAGGGGATGGGAAGAAAGAAAGAGCATCTTTTTGATGGCAACCTCCATAAAATCTTTGTTTGCTGCATGGGCAGAAGAGATGATGATCATCTCTTTGTCTCTTATGATGTTATGCATCGAATTCTCTCTCATGTAATTGACAGGTGCATTCCCCGCATCCTGATGGACGAGGAATGTCTTATCTGGCTTTATCACACATAACCGATCACCGAACTCAAGGAAGCTCTCCGCCCTCCCTGAATACTTGACAGAGCAGTGTGCTCCGAAGACGACAAGGTTATTCTTCGCTAAGCCTTCCTTCAGCTCGATGATCTGCTGCTCAATTGGCATACAAGGTGTCCGCCGTTTGTCCTATTTAAGGATTGTTCTGCTGGCTCACAAGCAACAGATAATTAATACTATTATAGAGTGGTGACTAAAACAAAAGATTTAAGTAAGAAGGTATCTTTATAGCTGGATATTGTTAAAGGGAGAATAAGATGAGATGGATAGTTTTCGTGATTATCATGGTGTTCCTCAGCGCGTGCCAAGAGCAGGCAAAGCCCGAATTGACTATTCCCAACGGCACGTACTTTTATATCGTTGATAATGTCCCAGCAAAACCTATAGGTCAAGAAACTGTCAAGATTGTCTTCCAAGGTGAACGTTTTGATCCAGATGTTGTTCATGTTCCTCTCGGCAGTGATGTTCTATTTGAGATAACAGCTGTTGATGATGCAAGGAGTCTTCGTTGTGAGCAAAAGCTAAACCAGTTCCATGACGAGGAAAGAAGCCTGGTCTGGACAACAATGCCGTGCACGAGGGGGAATTGGCCTCTGTTCATTCTTGAAGGATATGGAAAGGAAGCGCCTCTCATTGAAGGGAGCTCAGGTTTCCTCCGATTCACTGCTGATAAGGAAGGGCTTTTTCCGTTTCGCCTCAGCTCAGGATCAAGAGCAAGCGGGATCTTGATTGTTGAATAAAAATCTCCTGCCAAAACATTTATATATGCACTTTTTTCTTCTTGATGTATGGCTGTTTCCCAAAAGGTTGGCATCTGTCTGTTAATCGCTCTCCTCCTGGCACTACCATTCATTCTCGCAGCGACAAGGACCATTGTCATCACGAACAATAAGATGGACGGTTCAAAAGAGATTACTGTCCCGCAAGGCACAGTGATCCGTTGGGAGGTCAGTGGGGAACGTTATTCTCATGTCATCTATGCCCACTTTCGCCAATTCCGCTCAGGAAGATTGTATCCAGGAGATTCCTTCGAATGGGTAGCAAATGAGACTGGCAAGGTGACCTGGGCTGATCTCTATGCTCCTGATAATCTCCGGGGAACAATCTTTGTCACAAATGAGACCGTGATTGAAGAAGATGAGGAAGCCCTGCCGGTAGTCTCTGCCCCAGCGTCAGATACTGAAATGCTGGATCATGCAGAAAAGCTTGCAGGTGCGCTAAAGGAAGCCCTTGATGAGAAAGAGGCAGATCTCGAGGCAAAAGATGTCAAGAAGCTGCGCACCCAGATATTGATCCTTGAGGAATTATTGAAGGAAAAGTCAACATATGCTGATGATATCAGGATCCGGGCAGAAAAGCTCCCAGATGAGGTGAAGGCAATCTCTGTCGACTTGTATAACCTGATGCAGCAAAAGATGGGTATTGAAGAGCCAGTTGAGACAGAACCAACCCCCTCACCAGCATCGGATGATGATTCTGCGAATACTACTAGTGAGGAGGGCGCGGCAAATGATACTGGATCGTTGGCCCCCCTGCCTCCTGATGAAAATGCAGCATCATCTGATTGGATCTACATCATTGCAATTGCAGTTCTGGTCCTCCTTATCACCCTAATGGTTTTTCGCTTCAAGAAAGTCTCTTCAGGCCCATTGCTCAAAGAGACGCATGATGATGAGCAGTTTGTAGCAAAACTCAGGGATGTGACCAGCAAGGAAGACAAGGCCGAAAAACCAGTAATTGAAGAAAAGATAGTGGAGAAGGAAAAGAAGCCGTTCTTCTCTTTCCTGAAGAAAAAAGAGCATAGTGAGGAAGAGCCGCAGGTCCAGGTAAAGACGGTAGATGTTTCCCATGACCTGGGAAGGGCCCAGGACGAGATAAATCTCAAGCACCTGATGAAATCATCAGGCCAGGAATTCCATGAGATGGCAAAGACCCTTGTTGATAAGATGGGCTACCACATAAAACGGGCTGATCTCGAGGGAATTTACACAATCATCTCTGCTGATAAAGATGGCAAAGAATTCCGTATTCTTGGAAGGCCGGCAGAGAACGCTATCGATAAGGCAGATGTGCAAAAGCTCGTATCAGCAAAGAAAGAGCAGGAGACTCCAGTGATCATATCTCCCACGCGTCTGAAGAAAGATGCATTAGACCTGGCGCAAAAAGAGCATGTCGAGCTTTGGGTGGAGCATGAGCTTCAGGATCTCATCGACAAATATTACTACATCTTCAAGTTATGAACTCCAAATCCTCCCTTGGGATCGTGCTCTCAAGACTTGCTGGTTTTGAGGAGCAAAGCATCGAGTTAGAGCAATACCAGACTCCATCAGAGCTGGCAGCAGACCTCTTATGGTTTGCGTATCTGCAGGGTGATATCAAAGGGAGGGTGATCCTTGATGCTGGATGTGGGCCTGGCATCTTTGGGGTAGGAGCCCTCCTTCTTGGGGCAAAAAAGGTCATTTTTGTTGATAAAGACAAGAAAGCATTAGCACTCGTTCAAAAGAATCTTGCGATGCATCGTCTGAAAGGAGATGTTATTGAGGCTGATATTGCTGATATTACTGGTGTTGATCAGCAGGTGGATAGTGTCCTGATGAACCCCCCATTTGGGACAAAACAAAAGCATCATGATAAGCTTTTCCTTGAAAAGGCAACAGCATTCGCTCCAGTCATCTATACGATCCATAAGTCAAATACAAGATCATTTATTGAGGCATTTTGCAGGGATGTCCATTATACCATAACAAACTCCTGGAATGCAGATTTCCCGATAAAGAAAGTGCATGAGTTCCATAAAAAGCCAAAGGTTGTGGTAGAAGTGAGGGTGTATCGCTTGGAAAGAGCCACATGAGAAAAACAGGGTTTACCGCTTCCCAATACCACCCCTGGTGAGAGCGCACCAAAACCTTTTTAAATCAGCTGAGAACAATTCTTGATGGAATGAAAGTAATTATTGTTGAAGAGGGAAAAGATCGCCTGGTCTTTCAGATTGAGGGCGAGACCCATACCCTTTGCAACGCTTTGAAAGAGGAGCTGACTGAGGATAAGGATGTCAAGGTCGCAACTTATAGGCAAGAGCACCCTCTCGTCGCGCTCCCAGAATTTCTCGTTGAAACATCCGGTAAGCCTCCAAGAAAAGCGCTCGAAGATGCGGTAAAAAGGCTCAAATCCAAGATCGGCAAGCTGTCTGATTCGGCAAAGAAAGGTTTGAAGTGATTCTAAAGTGATTCTATACTCTGATAATAGAATGCGGCTCTGAAGAAAATATCGCTCTCGCGGGTGAGCATCAGCTTCGGTTCCTTCAGATATCTTTTATATGTGGGTCCTTCCCGAAGGGCTCGCCCCCTTCCACAATCTGCTACTTTTTCAGATTGAACCTCAGGGAATGATGCTCTCCACTATTTTCTTCAGAGCCAGTAGTATGCATTAACTTTATATATACTTTATATGCTCTTTTTATTAAGGTGCTCATATGGTTGAACTCGATGATGCTTCTCAGCTAATAAAGCTAGCTCGTCTTTCTATCACTGCCCGCCTGGAAGGAAAAGTGCTAAAGATTGATGACGTGGTAAAAGAGCATTTCGTCGAGGAGAGGGGCGTCTTTGTCACGCTCAAGAAAGATAATCAGCTCCGAGGCTGCATCGGGTTTCCAGAGCCAGTCATGCCTCTTTGGGAGGCTGTCCATGACGCGGCGCTGGCAGCTGCTTTTCAGGATCCAAGATTCCCAAGACTCCAAAGGGATGAAGCGCAGGAGATCACTATTGAGCTCTCTATCCTCACCCTCCCAAAGCGGATCAAGATTCGCGATGCCGAAGAATACTTCACAAAGATTAAGATTGGGCGTGATGGATTAATCCTTCGTGCCGGCGTCTTTTCAGGGCTTCTTCTCCCTCAAGTCCCAACCGAGTATGGGTGGAATGTCGAGGCGTTCCTAAGGCATCTGTGCTTGAAGGCAAACCTTCCGATGGATGCATGGAAGAATCCGAATTATGAGATGTTCTCATTCCAGGCTGAGGTATTCGCTGAACATGAGCCTGGAGGAAAGGTGGATGAGGTAAAAACATAATTTTTTATTCTCTGAGCGCTTTTTTTTCTCTATGGATGAAGATGATATCTTAGCCCAGGCAGAGGAGATAGATGCTGAGATAGAAAAAGAGGAGAAAAAGCCTTTTCCCCTGGCAGTAAAATTGATCATCGCATTATTCTTCCTCTTGATCATTGTCTCTTGGGTAATTCCTCACTATGCTATCCCGTATCGTCCAAGACCAACATTCATCCCTTCTGTGGCTGAGGTTCTTCCAGCAAACCTTTTGATGCCAAACAATCCAAATTCTCAGGTGTTCTCAGACTATTTTCTTGCCTTCGATCCAACAATAAAACAGGTTGCAACATCGATCGCAGCAAGGTCAGGCTGCGGTCCAGACAGGGTATGCCAGGCTGAAGCTCTCTATCTCTTTGTGAGGGATAATTTCCAGTATGTTGCAGACCCGATCGGCAAGGACTATTATGAGTACCCTCAGGAATTCATGAATAGTGGTGGTGGGGATTGTGAGTCTGGTGTAATCCTGCTTATCTCCTTAGAGAGGGCAATTGGCATTCAGGCAGAGCCTGTTTTCATCCCAAACCATGTCTTTGTCCGCTTGTTATTGCCAGAAGCACAAAGGAGCATCCGTAGGGATGGTGATAATGTCTATGTGGATTGGACCTGTTCTTCATGCGAGTTTGGTGAAGTGCCAAAAGATGATCTGCTCAAGATGGGAAAATAATTTTTATATAAGCTGTCATTCTTTATGTTTTATGGATGAAGTGGTGGTTGGAAATTGGTATACATTTCAGGAATTCTTTGGTAATGAGGAGCTCAGAAGAATTGATGCTATCCGAAGATCTCATGAGGAACGGATTGCAGGTTTATCCAAACGAGTGATGGTATCGCCAGAAATCAGCGCAAGATATCAGATTCGCGGTGCATCCATATATCTTGACCTGGATAGGGAGTCGATAAACCTTAATAATATGTATGAGACTACTGAACAAGTGCCTATTGATTACCTTGGAGGCCAGCCTGAAAGGTCTGATGTCCGGCAGGGTCCTGGGTTGAGAAATTTTGGCTTTACCGCAAAGTTTGGTCAGCTTTACCTCTGGGTTCGTCCTGTTACAAAAGATATGGTTGTGGATGTTACTGTTCCTGAGGTAACTGAGGACGGAGTCTTTTTGTACAACGCATGGGTTCAGGACAAAAAGGAGAAGTATTTCTCTTATGGTGGGGTGTGTCTCGAAGGAAGCCTTGCTGGGTTTTACAGGTGGAGGATGGACCTTATTGGCCATCGAAGAGAACTCTACTTATCACTTGATGGAGAAAATATTGCTGGCCTCAAACTATGCTTTACTCGGCTGGCTCAAAGAGAACCATAAGTCCTCTTCAGAAGCAGGCAATCATCCTCAATATTTGGCGATTCGCAGATGATAATGCCCTCACAGGAAAATTCTTTTAACGCCTCTAACAATTCCCTATATTTAAAGTCTGAATCATCAAGCAAGAGATGGTTTCGCTCTCCCTTCTCACCATATTCAATACCTGAAACATGGCAGTGCATGTTCTTGAGCGATTCCTTCCCAAGTCCTTTTTCCATCTCTTCGAGCATCCTTGAGAATTCTTGCTTGCTGTTCCATTTCCCGTTTGTCCTGGCATGCTGGTGTGCAAAGTCGATGCACGGCAGCACTTGTTCTACTTCCTGCGAGATCTTGATGAGCTCTGGAAGTTCGCCCCACTGTGTTCCTTTGCCAGTAAGCTCTGGCCGAATGAAGATAGTATTCCCTTCATCCTGCAATGTTTTGGTAATCTCTGTTAGCGCAGATTTGATCTGATCATACACCTGTTCTTTTGTCTGCTTCATGTAGAATCCTGCATGGAATGTCATGCTCGATGCCCCGCAAGCAAATGCAGCTCTTGCAGCCTTCAGTACCCTCTCTTTTGATGCAGCAATTTTCTCCTTTTCAAGGCTTGACAGGTTGATATAATACTGGCCATGGCAGGTGAGCATGATGCCGGATTCTTCTTTCTTCTGTTTGACCTCTGGTGCTTTTTCAGACGAGATATTCACAGAATGCACAAATTCCAGTTCCATCCCGTCAAGCCCAAGCTCTTTGACTCTGGCAATGCCATTGAGTGTCGTTTTATTTTCTGTAGATAGTGGTATTCCAGCAGTCCCGAATCTCATGGAAACTGCCTCTTGTATTGTTCCGCAACCGCTCTTGCAACATTGCCCGCCACTTTCTTATTGAGCGCATCAGGAATTACATGGTCTTTCGTCGGATTTTCCAAACAAGACGCGAGGGCATGTGCTGCTGCAACATGCATCTCTTTTGTGATCCTTTTTGCCCGGACATCAAGCGCTCCCCGAAAGACGCCTGGAAATGCCAGGACATTGTTGATCTGGTTTGGATAATCGCTCCTTCCCGTGCCAACGATCGCAGCACCGGCGCCAAGAGCTGCATCAGGGAGGATTTCTGGGTCAGGATTTGCCATCGCAAAGATGATTGGATCTTTTCCCATCTTTTTGATCCATTCTGGCGAAAGGGCATCTTTTACGCTCACGCCGATGAACACATCAGCCCCTTGTAAAGCATCAGCAAGGCTCCCTCTCACCTTTTTGTGGTTTGTCATCACTGCAAGCCGTTTTTTATAGTCATTTAGGTCTCCTCGTCCTTCATAGATGACCCCTTTTGAATCGACCATGATCACTTCTCGAACAGAAGTGCAGATGCTTTTGCCAAGCCCGACGCAATTGAGCAGATTCGCTATTGTAAAGCCGGCAGCTCCCGCGCCAGAGATGACGACCTTAATGTCAGATATACTTTTTCCAACGACTTTTAATGCATTGATTAGGCCGGCGAGGACAACAATCGCCGTTCCATGCTGGTCGTCATGGAAGACCGGGATGCCAATATCCTCTAATCTTTCTTCAATTATGAATGCTCGAGGGGCAGAGATGTCTTCGAGATTGATGCCGCCAAAGCCAGGAGCAATATTCTTGACGATCGTGATGATCTCTTCAACATTTTGTGTGGCAAGGACGATTGGATACGCATCAACGCCGCCAAATTCCTTGAAGAGGATCGCTTTGCCTTCCATGACAGGAAGGGCCGCTTCCGGACCGATATTGCCAAGGCCAAGGACAGCAGAGCCATCAGAGACAACCGCCACACTATTTGCCTTGCAGGTGAGGTCATATGCTTTTGTCTTGTCTTTGGCAATCTCCCGGCAGACAGCAGCAACACCTGGGGTGTATGCGGTAGAAAGGTCCTCTTTTGTGGCAAGGGCAACTTTTGAGGTAACAGAAATCTTTCCTTTGTATTTTGCGCTCTGTTCTATTGCTTTTTGGGCGAATTGCATGATGTTGGAAGGAAGGTGATTGTTTAAATAGTTTTATGTTAAACAATCAAAATGTTCATAAACATGTTCTTATTTTCCCGCTTATGCCATTACTTGATATCCATGCACATCTAGATGACGAGCAGTTCAAGCCTGATTTAGATGAGGTTCTCCAGCGGGCAAGAGATGCGGGGGTCACAACAATCATCACCAATGGTCTGGATATCCAAACTAACCGTTCAGTCCTCTTGTTGGCAAAGAAATATCACCTCATAAAGCCAGCCCTCGGCTTGTATCCTGATGAAGCAATCAGACTCGTTCCCTCCCAGCTGTATGAAGAGATTGATTTCATTGAAAAGAACAAGAACAAAATCATCGCGATAGGCGAGGTTGGCCTCGATGGCAAGCACCACAAAGACCGATTGGATGAGCAAAAGGAAGCCTTCAGCTTGATGATCGACCTCGCGATGAGAATCAACAAGCCTTTGATCGTCCACTCCCGCCAGGCAGAGCAAGAATGCATTGACTTGCTGACAAAGAAAGCGCCAAAAAAAGTTGTCTTCCACTGCTTTGGAGGATCATTAGAGCAGGCAAAGGATATCAAGCGCAAAGGATGGTATTTCTCCATTCCTCCAATAATCCTCAGGAATCAGTCCTTCCAGGATTTAGTCCAGCTCGCCGGACCAGACCGTCTGCTCACAGAAACAGACTCTCCTTATCTTTCATCAGTAAAGGGCAAGAGAAACGAGCCAGCAGAGATCCCGCTCGTGATAAAAAAGATTGCTGAATTAGAAGGCTTGAGTGCTGGGGAAGTAGAGAACATCATTTATAAAAATTATTCCACTCTATTTCTCTGACCATTTATTCTTTCTCTAACCATTCATCCCACTCACCATGTAATCTCACAGCGTTGTAGAAAATCTCGCTTTCGCAGGTGAGCATCAGCCTCGGTTCATTGATATTATCTCTTGGTTGCGGGTCCTTCCCGAAGTTCACCAAAAGCAAAGCTTTTGGGTCGCGAAAACTATATTTTCGCAGGTCCAACCCCCTCCCACAGACTTAAATTTCATTTTTAAGAGAATCTCGGAAGATGAAGTTCACCACTATTTTTCTCCAAAGCTCAAATCTCACTAAACATTTATATACTCTGATTGTCAAAGAGCCCTTATGAAAATAACTGTCAATACAAGGGAAGATTCTATTGAGGATATCAATCGGGCAATCTCTTTTCTCCAGGGCATTGTTGATGGGAAAGAGGGAAGGGCAAGACCTGTTCAGCGAGAGGAAGCGCCGCTCGTGAGTTCTTCTGTCTTTTCAGCAAAACCAGAAACACCAAAAAAATCCCACCCAAAAATACCATTTGAAGATGATGAGCTCCCAGAAGACTTATCAAAGCTCATCGTAGAATACTAGCGGTAGGATCTGGCAAATGCATTGGATGCAGCCTTGTTTCTTCGCTCGAGCAATGCTGCATAGTCTGCCGCCTGTTTGTTCGTCTGAAGGCCGAGGGCAATCTTCTTTTTTTCTATCATGCCCATGAGGTTTCCAAGGTATGTCGCTGCATTTCGGGAAATCTCCCCTATCCGTTCATCTTCCACGATCATCCGGTCAAGGAGTCCTGTTAGGTAATTCATGCGCTTTGTGATCACGTCGCAGAGCCGTTGAAGATAAGCATCCCTCTTGCGTCCTGATTCCTCAAGCATGCGAAGCTTATTCAATGTTCGTTCCACATGCTCTTCAGAGAGCCTGAATTCAGGATTGTCTGTTGCTCCCTCAAAAATTTTGTCTAGTGCCTGGATTCCTTGTTCGAGTGACTGCTCTGCAACGCTGATGCCCTGCAAGACTGCTTCAAAGGATTCAACGAGCCTGGCCATGGTAAGGGCTTCAAGAACTATCTCCTTGATCATTGTATCATGTTCCTTATTCTCACGGTGAGCCTTGTCAAGGTCCTGCATGAAATTGCCATACCTGCCGGAGATGATCAAGAATGCATCATGGATGGTCTCCTGTCCCAAAAGTGACTCGTTCGCGTCGCGAAGATCAGTTAGTGTATGTTCCATGCTGGTGAAGAACTCACCCATATGGTCAATTGCCCGATGTATGGCATCAAAATGCCGGTCGATGTCCCTATCATCCTTGGTGATTTCTTTGAGCAGGGTAGAAAGATGCTTCGCTCCTGTTGTAATCATGGCAAATGCATGCTTCATGTGCTTCTGGATATCTTCTGCCGTTTTGAGTTGTTGCTTATGTATCTCGATTGCCCGCTCAAGTTTTGTTTTGATTTCAGGGTTTGCCCCCTTTTCTGCAGAGCTAAGCAGCTTTGTCTTTTCAGCCAGTGCTCGCCTGAGTTCATTTACTGATGCTCTAAAGTCCTTCCATTCTTTTCGCTCGTACCGTTTGAAGATGCCTTCTTCCGCCCGGGCGTCGTGGGTTGTCTCCTTGAGCTCTTTTACGATCCTGATGAGCGCGGCATAGAGCTCTTGCTGGGAATGGTGCTTCTCATGCTCGATACTCATTTCCTTGAGCATGAAATCCAGCAGGTGGCGAACAAACGATTCCATCTCCTCTA
>Ga0208373_1001378_pt1 | contig 32929 bp, 23 predicted proteins | sample RifOxyC2_FD_184036 | JGI IMG/M metagenome (GOLD analysis project Ga0208373, IMG submission 184036) | Soil microbial communities from Rifle, Colorado - Rifle Oxygen_injection C2 (SPAdes) | ecosystem: Environmental > Terrestrial > Deep subsurface > Rock core/Sediment | place: Rifle, Colorado... | reverse complement strand
GTACTGCTTCAATTGCGGCAGGACAATATTTAACAACAGAAGCTAATAATTCAATTGTTTTAGGGCGAGGAATTAGTTCTACAAATTCTGATAGGTTGAATAACAACAAAGCCAACTCATTAATGGTAGGATTTGGCGGGACAAGCCCTATATTCTACGCAAGCGGTGAAGCAGTGAATGGAAGGGTTGGAATAGGGACAACAGAGCCAACATCAAAGTTGACTGTTGCGGGGACGATAGAAATTAAATTAGGCTCAAATGGAACTCTTAAATTTTCTGATGGGACAAACCAGACGACAGCGTATACGGGAGTTTCAGCTTCTGGTGGATGGATAAAAAACAATACTGTTATTACAACGGAAGCTTCTATCTCCAATGTTGGAATAGGAACAGCCGAGCCAGTAGCCTCTTTTGAAGTTGCCGGCGGGATTTTGGCGCAGGGAACAAATGGAGATATACCTGTGACCGGAAACGGCACAAGGCTTATGTGGATACCGTCAATAGCTGCGTTTAGGGCTGGAACTGTGACTGGTGGCACTGAATGGAATGTGGTAGGATTTAACTCCTTTGCCGTAGGTGGTAATACAATAGCAACTGGAATTTCTTCCACAGCAATGGGGAATACTACAACAGCAAACGGACAATATTCCGTAGCAATGGGAAATAATACAACAGCAATCGGGAGTTCTTCCACAGCGATGGGGGATACTACAACAGCAAGCGGGAATTCTTCCATAGCAATGGGAAACAATACAATAGCAAGCGGGGGTTTTTCCACAGCGATGGGGAATACTACAACAGCAAGCGGGAGTTCTTCCACAGCGATGGGAAACAATACAATAGCAAGCGGAACTGATTCTACAGCAATGGGGAATAATACAACAGCAATTGGTACTGCTTCAATTGCGGCAGGACAATATTTAACAACAGAAGCTAATAATTCAATTGTTTTAGGGCGAGGAATTAGTTCTACAAATTCTGATAGGTTGAATAATAACAAAGCCAACTCTTTAATGGTTGGCTTTGGAGGGGTAAGTCCAATCCTATATGTAAGTGGAGAAGCGGTAAATGGAAGGGTTGGGATAGGAACGACAGAACCGACTGTAATGTTGGATGTAAGCGGAGAGGCAAGAGTTAGAGGCTTGACTTCTACTGGAAATCATGTTGTTTATGCTACTGCAGATGGGACTCTTACTAATTCCTCCTCTGATATGCGGCTTAAGAAAAACGTAGAGACAATATCAGACAAAATAGATGTTTTAGAATCATTAAAAAATTTAAGAGGTGTTTACTATAACTGGGATACAACAATTGATGGGGCAAAAGATTTGGGGGATCAAAAAGAGATAGGGATGATAGCGCAGGAAGTAGAAGAAGTTTTTCCGGAGGTTGTAGGTACTGATAACAAAGGATATAAAATACTTGATTATCCAAAACTGACAGCGTTTCTAATCGAAGTCAATAAAAAACAGCAGGAAAAAATTGATGATCAGGAAAACAGGCTCAAATTGCTTGAGGATGCGGTTTTTAATGACCGCTGATTATTAACAATAGGGAGTTAAAAATAATGAAAATAAAGGTTTTTTTGTCATTTCTGTTGGTAGTCTTTTTTGCTTCTGTTAGCTTTTCTTTAGTTCCTACAAAAATCAGTTACCAGGGGGTATTAAAAACCAGTTCAGGCTCATTATTGACAGGTTCATATAACATGCGATTTTCAATAACATCGGACAGCGCGGGCAATTCTCCTGTTTGGGGAACAGAAAGCCACAGTGCTGTTTCTGTGTCAAGCGGGATTTTTTCTGTAATATTGGGAGAGACGACAGCTTTAACGCCCTCTGTTTTTTCATCTGATACCAGATATCTAAAAGTTGAAGTCGCGAGTCCGTCAGATTCTACCACAGCCTATGAAACGATGACTCCGTTGACGCAGCTGCTAAGCGTGGGCTATGCGCTGAGGGCTTCTACAGCAGAGGGAGTTGTGGATGGATCGATAATTGAAGCGAGTATTGCAGACGGATCGGTTTCAAACGCAAAAATAACAGATGGGACAATTACAAATGCAAAGGTTGCAAGCGGTAATTTTGTGAAACAAATTATAGCAGGAAATAACATAAGCATATCTTCAACAGAAGCAAACGGGACAGGGATAATAACAATAAGCGCGGAATCGAGCGGAGGATCAGTTACATCCGTTAACAGTGGAGCCGGTTTATTTGGCGGGCCTATAACAAGTTTAGGGACATTGGATGTAGAATATGATAATACGACGATAGGAATTAATGGTTCAGGGTCGTTGGAGATAAAAAGTTCAGGGATAACATCTAAGGAAATCGCGGCTGCCGCGCCAAGTGGAACTAAATTTTTAAGATATAATGGGACATCTCTTGACTGGACCGTTCCTACGGAAATAACAGGCAGTTTTGAAGTAGATGATATTACAATAGGGTTTAATGTTAATACTTCAATAGAAGTAAAAAATAACGGGATATCAACTGATAAGATAGCAAACTCTGCTGTAACAAACGATAAGATTTCTTCTGTGGACTGGTCAAAAGTAGATACTTCCAGTAATAAAGTAAATGTGGGGACACAGGTTACAGGAAGCTTGAGCGATTCAAATCTAGCAGCAATCACAACAGCGGGAAAGGTTTCCGGCAGTGCTGTAATATCAGGGACAATAGGAGGAAGTACGGCCGTTGATACAACTGGAGGGATACAAACTACAGGCACAGTTACGGCAGCTGCGTTTAAAGGTGATGGCTCGCAATTGACCGGAATAACAGGAACAGACAGCACAAAGGTTTTAAAGGCTGGAGATACGATGACAGGGAATTTGACGTTGGAGAGCGGCAAAAAATATTATGGGGATGGCTCTGCTTTAAGCAATGTTGTTACGGGGATATCGTCGGTTGGAAGCTCTGCGATTACAGGAAGAGTTAATTTTGCTCCCGGCAGCAATGTAACTTTAACTCAAACCGGTCAAACAATAGAAGTTTCTGCTTCGCTCTCTGGAAGCGGAATAAACGGGAGCGGTACTACAAACTATGTTCCAAAGTTTTCAGGGGCTAGCGCGATAGGAAATTCTACTATTTTTGATGATGGGACACATGTTGGAATAGGGACAGCCGAACCAATAGCTTCGTTTGAAGTTGCCGGCGGAATTTTGTCACGGGGGACAAATGGGAATACACCTGTAACCGGAGCCGGGACAAGGCTTATGTGGATACCGGCAAAAGGGGCGTTTAGGGCGGGGACTGTTAGTGGAACAGAATGGAATAATACAAATGTAGGGGATACTTCTTTTGCTTCTGGTAATACTACAATAGCAAGTGGAACTTCTTCCACAGCGATGGGAGAGAATACTATGGCAAGCGGAAATTATTCGACAGCGATAGGAGAGAATGCAACAGCAGGCGGAAATTATTCGACTGCTATAGGAGAAGGAGTGACAGCGAGCAATACCTATTCTTTGGCAGTGGGAAACCAAACAACGGCAAGTGGGCTTAATTCTACTGCAATGGGTTATCTTACAACAGCAAGTGGAAATTATTCCACGGCAATGGGAGTAGACACAATTTCAAGCGGATCAAATTCAACTGCTATGGGATATAGGGCTACAGCCTTGGGGAATACGGCTATAGCAGGAGGGCTATTTCTGACAGCAGAAGCGAATAATTCAATTGTTCTAGGAAAGGGAGTTGATAACACCAACCGCCTAAACAATAACAAAGCCAACTCGCTGATGGTAGGGTTTGGCGGAACAAGCCCTATATTATACGCAAGCGGAGAGGCTGTAAATGGAAGAGTTGGAATAGGGACGACAGAGCCGACATCTAAATTGACAGTTGCGGGGACAGTTGAAATGATATTAGGCTCAAATGGAACTCTTAAATTTGCTGATGGGACAAATCAGACGACGGCATATACAGGGAATTCGAATGCAGGAGGCTGGATAAAGAGCGGTAGTACGATTACGTCGGAGGTTGGTATTAATAAATTCGGGGTAGGAGAAGGGGCAATAGCAAGTGCTAATAATTCAGTTGCGATTGGAAGTGGAAATACGGCAAGTGGTATATCTTCTGTTGCAATGGGGCTAAATTCGTTAGCATCAAATACAACCTCTATATCTATAGGAAATGGAACAGAGGCTAGTGGGCTTTCTTCTGTTGCTTTGGGATATACAACAACAGCAGGCGGAAATTATTCTACGGCATTAGGATATTTTACAACAACCGGAAAAGATTATTCAACGGCAATTGGCACTTACTTAACAACAGAAGCTATTGACACAATTGTATTAGGCAAAGGAATAGACAGTGATAATCCTTTAAGAAATAACAAAGCCAATTCTTTAATGGTTGGGTTTGGCGGAACAAGCCCTATATTATACGCAAGCGGAGAGGCTGTAAATGGAAGAGTTGGAATAGGGACGACAGAGCCGACATCTAAATTGACGGTTGCGGGGACAGTTGAAATGATATTAGGCTCAAATGGAACTCTTAAATTTGCTGATGGGACAAATCAGACGACGGCATATACGGGCGTTTCAGCTTCTGCAGGGTGGATAAAAAGTGGAAGTATTATTACAGTAGAATCTTCTGTTAATAAGGTTGGAATAGGAACAGCCGAACCTGCTGCGTCATTTGAAGTATCAGGTGGTATTTTATCGCAGGGAACAAATGGGATAACCCCTGTATCTGGAGCTGGAACGAGATTTATGTGGATACCATCAAAAAATGCGTTTAGAGCTGGATCTGTTGATGGAAATCAATGGAATAGTAGTAACGTAGGAACAAACTCTTTTGCCGAAGGATTTAATACAAAAGCATCAGGCAACATGTCTGTTGCACTTGGAGATACTACAACGGCAGATGCTTCTTCTGCAGTTGCCTTTGGATATCACGCTTTGGCTAGTAACTTTGCTTCGGTGGCATTGGGAAATGGAACAACAGCAAGTGGCAATTCTTCAACTGCGATGGGGGAAAGTGCTATAGCAAGTGGAGCTCGTTCTACTGCGATGGGATTTGATACAAGGGCAAGTAATACAGGATCAACGGCTATGGGAGATAGCACAATAGCAAGTGGAGAATATTCCGTAGCAATGGGAAGGAGCACAATAGCAAGCGGAGAATATTCAACGGCTATGGGACTTGCTACTGAAGCTAATAATACAGGGTCAACAGCAATGGGAGGACATTCTAAAGCAAATGGAATTTCATCAACAGCAATGGGTTCTTATACAGAAGCAAATGGAAATTATTCTTTTGCGATTGGTGATTCTGCTACAGCAGTTGGAGATGCCTCTTTTGCAGCAGGTCAGTATTTAACAACAGAAGCAAATTATACTATTGTTTTAGGGCGAGGAATTGGCAGTTTAACTTCTCAAAGGCTGAAAAATAATATAGCTGATTCGTTAATGGTTGGTTTTGGAGGAACAAGCCCTATCTTATTTGTAAGTGGAGAAGCGACAAATGGGAAAGTTGGAGTGGGAACAACAGAACCTACTGCAAAACTTCAAGTAGATTCAGCTACTGGATATAATCAATTGAGAATGGTGAAAAGCTATACTCCAGGAGATTCTTCCACGGCAACGGGTAACGTAGGAGATATTGCTTGGGATAGTAATTATATTTATATTAAAACAAATGATGGATGGAAGAGGTCTAATTTAATAGCGTTTTAGATTGGACAATAATGATATTAATAATTACATATTATGAAAAAGCATAAATCTAAAAAACTTCCTGTTGCATAAATATTTTAAAGTTGATATTATTGTTGAATAATTTTTATGGAAAGCCCAAGACAACTTTTTTTGACTATATTTATAGCTACGTTTTCTCTTGTTTGTTTGATCTTTTTTATAGGATGCAGTGTTCCGCATTAGTATAATATTCAGACGGAAATAGTCGGGTTGTAATCATCTATGTAGGAAGCTATAATCTTTTATGTATGAAAATTAAAATTGTTGCAGCTTTCTTGTTTTTTTTATTTTTTTGCATTAAAGCTGCTGACGCGGAGCAATATCCCAAAATCGATGTAACCGGTTTTAAAAAATGGGAATATAAGGATATAAACGTAAATCCTCAAGTGAATTATTTTCTTGGAATTACTCAGTTAGGAGGTTATTCTCCAAATATAACAGGCGGTCCGTGGCAGGAAAGACTCCAGCTGAAAATCCTTGGCCAACTCAACGAAAAATTGATGGTTTCTTATGACGTAGAACAGCAGCCGGAAACTCCTGATTCATATGATGTCAAAGTAAATTATGACAATAAGCATGAATTGGTTTTTGGCGATTTGACAGCCACTTTTTCAGGAAACGAATTTGCTTCTGCCACTAAATTTTTAAATGGGGTAATGGTGTCCTCAAAGGATAAGAATTATGATTTTATAGCAGTGCCTTCTGCTAAACTTAAGAGCCAGATCCAGGGATTAACTTCACAAAGAGGAAATAATACAACAGGCCCGTATAATTTAGGCCATGGGTCTATTGTTCAAGGGTCAGAACATGTGGAATTAAATGGCGTTGCTTTGATTCGTGATAAGGATTATTTGATAGATTATTTTGAAGGGAAAATCACATTTACAAGAATACTGACAACTAATGATGAAGTTAAATACAGCTATGAATATACTAATATATTAGATCTTTTTTTCCCGTCACTTTCAAAAAGAGATTTTTTTGGGGTTCAAGGCAGGGTTACTTTGGATCCTTCAACTATTGGGAAAAAGGATGTTGAGCCTGTGCCTGTTACTATAAATGAAAGAGAAAGTTTTCCAACCAGAGCTGAAAAGTCGGAAAATTTAGATGAGATTGAGATTCCTTTTACTGTTGAAGCTTCGGAAAGCTCTGAAGTTGTAGCTGAGCCATTGAGATTGCTGGATCAAATTCTGGAAGATGAGTCGGTTGGAAAATATAGTCTAAAAAATTATCCGGTTGTCCCTTTTTCTGAGGTTTTGACTTTAAAAGGGCGGATGTTAAATAAAAATGAAGATTATAACATAGACTATAATACAGGCTTAATTACTTTATCGCTTCCTGTTTTGCCCGATGAAGAAAACTTTTTAATTGTTTCTTATTCTTATTATAAGACAGACACAGTAACAGATAATATCCCGGGAGATGGAGGAAGAGGGCCATATTCTTTAACCAGAAAAGAGATTGTTTTAAACTCGGAAAAAGTTTATATAAATGAACGCTTTGTTATTCGTGATTTTGATTATTCTATGGATTATGATACAGGGAAAATTACCTTTAATTATAATATTTCCAACACTTCAAATATAAAAGTTTCTTATTATTATCAAGTAGCAGAAATGCCTGTTGTTTCTGCTCCGGAGGGAAGTTCAAAATCTGTTACTTTTGGGGTAACCTATCTTAAAGAGTCTGCTCAAAAAGGATCTAATTCTACCAATACTGATGTAATTGAAACTTTTAAGCAGGAAAATATAACAAAAAATAACGGAATTATATTTCTTTCCAATTTTCCTGTTTTATCCACGGCTGAAGGTGGAAGGCTTAGCCTTACAGTAGGCAGCCAAACGCTTGTAGAAGGAGTTGACTATGTTGTTCCGACTGTAGAGGTTGATTCTCTTGGAAACGCACTGGTTATTCCTCCAACAAAACTTGCTTTTGTAAATGACCCCGCGGATACGTCAAACGGATATTATACAGGCACAATCAAAATGCTTACAACCTTTGACGCTACGTTGGAAGTCGCGGTTGTTTATACTTATTCCAAAAGTATAACGGGAAGGTTTACATCCACTGGAGCCGGTGGCCGCGGACCTTATTATATTACGGGATATCGTAATATTGTTCCGGGTTCTGAGCAGGTTAATGTTTGGGCTACTGGTTCGGAAATAAAAACTCTTTATACCAGGAACAGCAGCACCCTTGAAACAAATGGAGATTATTCCATAAATTACGCGAGTGGAACGCCTTATATTATGTTTAATAAGCCGTTGGATACAACAAAAAGCTATGATATTTATTTCCGATATGTTGCTCAACAATCCAATTCCAGCAATGACATTTCTCAGGATTTAGTAGGGGTAGACGCCGATTTTAAGTTTGGAGATCTTTTGCAGATTAATACAAACTATGCCCAAACCACAAATGACAAGGTAATTAGTTCTGCGGGGACAACAGAAGCATTTTCTTTTGCCGCAAATACTACGCGAATTGGATTGAAGTTTTTGCCTGTTATTGAAAATAGTGAAAAAGTGTACGTAAATAATTATTTAATGAACAGGGATAAAGATTATTTTATAGATTATATTTATGGGACAATAACTTTTTATTATGTTACCCTGGGAACAAAAGACGCGGTTACCGTCGATTATAAATATCAATCAGATTCTGGTATTCAATTTGTAACTTCAAAAATAGATAAGGCATATAAGTATGGGATTAAGAGCAAAGTCAGCAAGGTTTCTGTTAATTACAATAAGAGAGAGTTGGGGTTTGATTTTAGTCCTCTTGGCGGAACCGCTATTGGGGTTGGCTCAAACTCTCAGGATTTATCGCTTGAACTTGAGCCTTTGGCCTTAGGGTTTAGAACAAGTTATTTATACAGAGAAACCAATAATCCCATAGGAACTTCCCATTCTAATTATACCCGTAATTATGAAAGAATTTATACCGGCGCGCTTAATCCTTTTGGGTTGGCTGATGTCACCTTTTCACAAAAAAACCAGGAAGTACATGGTGATCCTTTAAGCCCAGGAGGGGCTTTGACTGCGGATAGTTACTTAAATTCTTATTCTTTGGGGATTATTCCAAAGGAATATAGGCATGGATTTTTAAGTTTTACCCAGAAATATGATGGACAAAGTACTTTTTCCCAGGATAGGGTGAATTTTACAAAAGGGATAACTGAGGCCATGCATTTGAATTATGGTCTTGGATTTACAAATCGAATAAAATTTTCAACAGATATGCAGCTGTCTGAACCAAAAGCTTTGAACACACAGACAGGGGAAGTGACCACAAGCTGGAAAACGACTAGAGATTTAAGCTATGACACGTCTATTGATTTAACTTTTCCTCGAGTAAATAAGCTAATGACATATGCGAAACATTTAAACCATCAGGAATTTACATATTTACCTACACCAGAAGGAGTAGTTGAAACAAAAAATACGACTTACCATATTGATTTTAATCCGGTGAATATTGTCAGTACCAGTTATGATTACAACAGACAAGAGACTCCGTCTGTCCTTGTAAGCGGGAAAAACCCTAAAAATGAAAAGCAATCAACAAATATTGCCGTTGAACCTCATTCTTCTTTGTCCACAAAATGGATGTATACAGAAGACCACACTATTAACGAAACAGCAAGTGAAAGTAAGGGAGATTCTAATACATATAGCGCAAATTGGAGACCAATTTCATTTGAAAAATTTAAACTCAATTCAAATTATACTTTGTACAACAGAAAAGCTGTTACTCCTTCCGGCACATTTGAGGTTGCAACTGACAACCGAACCTTTACGCAGGATTATACCTTAACTTTTACTCCTGCGGCCGCTTTATCCATAGCTCCGGGAGTTATATATGAGGAATATTATAATGTTACATCGACTTCTACTACAGAATTAAAAACAAATAACCAGACCCTAAAATGTACGGTTTCATTTAAACCTCACGATAAATTTTCTCTTGATGCTGATTATAATTTAAAAGTTACAACTGATGCGACAGATAACAGAAATCGCCATAGAAACTGGTCAAGAATAACATCAAAATATAGGGCTTTTCTGTGGGGGGAGCTTGTATATATGCTGGAAGACGAGCATAACGGGGGAGAGGTTCAAGCAGGGGGTACTCTTCCTGATACAGATTATTTAAAAACTGTAAATACTTGGAGCTTAAACTTTACCATCCCACAGGAGAATCCCATATTAAACAGTATTATTCTTACGGCTTCATATAAAACCGTTAACTTTGAAAACAGAATAAAGTCTACAGATAATCTTTTTGCCAGTTCTTTGAGTTTTGAGGGGACTTTGAGTTTCTAACGGAGATTATCTTACTATTATTATCCGGCCGGATCCTATAATTTTCATGTCTGTTGTTATTTTGTATAAATAGACGCCATTGCCGACTGTTGTGCCAAATAAATCCTTGCCATTCCATCCGACTAAATTTTCACCTGCTTTCCCGCCATTTTCTCCGCTTGGAAATGAGCGCTTATGAATAAGGCTTCCGCTTATACTAAAAATATACAATGTAGTAGGAGCGTTATTGGATAAATTATAATAAATATATGTTTCACTTTGTGTCTGAGGATTAAAAGGGTTTGGCCCCGGAGTTGTGATTCCTTTTATTTCGACTGATGGAGCTTTGCCTGAAATGATATCGATGCTGATTGTTTGGGAGTTTTCTTTCCCTGCCAGATCGACGCCTGTCAATTTTAAATTATATATTCCTTCCATTCCTTTTGTGTTCCAGTATCCTAAAATACTGTTTGCCGATTGAGTTGAAGAAGCGGATATTATCACGAAGTTGGAATTTTTGGCGGAAGAGAGAGTATAATAACTGAAATTTGCGTCTTTTACTTCGCCTTCAATTGTAACAAGTTCTTTTATTATTTCTCCTTCTTTAGGGGAAGTAATAGTTACTTGCGGAGGCGTATTGTCTATATTAATAGTAGTAGTTATTTCCGAGGTTAGCAGTGTTTTAATTCGTACTACTACTTTTAGGGTGTAAATCCCATCAGGTTTTTGTGTCGTATCAAAAGTACCAAAAGAGCCGTTGATTATTTCATGTTCTCCTGTGCATATTGTTTCAAAAGTAGAAGGGGATGTCCCGTAACCAATCTGAACTGTATAATCTAAAAAATTTGTACTGGTTGCGGTTCCTTGTATTGCTATAGTTCCGCTTACGTAACTTGAATTTTTCGGTGAAGATATTTCTATTATGGGAAGGCCGATGGCCAGCGCAGTGTTTATTCTTCCATGCCCCAAAAGCCCGGCATAAGATGGGTTTAAATTGTCTATATTTACACATGAATTTTCAATCTGTGTTCTGATATTTTCGTTTGAAATTGATGGATTTTGAGAAAAAATTAAAGCTGCCAAGCCCGAGACATGAGGAGCCGCCATTGATGTCCCATCTGAAAGGACGTAATTATTATTTAGCCATGTGCTGGCGATGTCGGTTCCTGGAGCACAAACATCTATCCATGTACCGTAATTTGAAGCTGGTACTCCCCAGCTACTCCTTAAATCATTCTGGTCTGTCGCTGCTACGGCTATTACATAGTCCTGATAAGCCGCGGGATAATTTTCTTTACTTGAGTTTTCGTTGCCGGCTGCTGCTACCAATACACATCCTTTTGTATAAGCGTCTGCAACCGCGTCTTGCAGCAGATTTTTTAAATCCGCATCTACGCCAAAACTCATATTTATAACATTTGCGCCATTGTTTGCCGCGTAGTTTATCCCAGCTGCGGCAGTTTCTATATAGCCCGAGCCATTACTATCCATAATTTTAACAGCCAGAATTTTGCAATTCCAATTAAGTCCCGCAACGCCCTTGTTGTTGTTGGTTATGGCGCCTATTACTCCCGCAACATGTGTTCCATGCCCGTCATCATCTATCGGATTATCATCATTATTTATAAAATCGTAGCCCAGTATAATTTTCCCTGCCAGATCTTCATGGTTGTAATCTATTCCTGTATCAATAACCGCAACAATTGTGTTTGCCTCTCCAGTTTCAATGTTCCATGCGGTTTCCGCCTCTATTTTTTTCATGTTCCACTGGTAGCCTGAATAATAGCTGTCGTTGGGTGCTATAAAAGCTTTTATTATGTAGTTTGGCTCAGCATATTCCACTTCAGGCAGGGTTTTTAATGTTTGAACCAGTGTTTCTATATTTGTTTCTTTTGGAAACTTTAACAAAAATACGCGGGAGAGATCGGGCCTTTTTATCCGTTTTGATCCGACTACCGCGAATGCTTCGATAGGCGGCTTTTCATTCGGAAATATTTTTTTCATGCTGTTTAACCTGAGGGACGAAAGTAAATTTTCAACAGAACTCGAGCTTATTGAGAAAGAATGTAAAGAGAGCGCTTTTATACTTTCAGGGAACGCAATGACATTTTCTTTGAATTTGACAATAATATCTCCGGGGGCATATTCTGCCTTTGCAAAAGAGGCTATAGAGAAGATTAAAAAAAAGAACAAAAGACTGATTGATAATCTGATTTTTTTGTTATTCATAGTTTTACAGTAAATTTAGAATAGTATAACATAAATAGTGTATAATACTTATCATGTCAATGCTTGAGCAATTCAAAGAATATACGTCGCCGGTTCTTGGTCGCTACTTCGAAGATTTTGAAGTTGCATCTGGAAAAGGCTGTTATCTTTATGGAACAGATGGTAAAGAGTACCTTGATTTTGCATCGGGAATTGCCACATGCTCAACCGGTCATTGCCATCCCAAAGTTGTAAAAGCCGCAATTGAACAAACTAAAAAATTAATTCATACATGTATCGGAATCGCTTTATATGAACCATATGGTTCTCTTGGCAAAGAGATCCGATCAATATCTCCCATTCCCAATTCCCAGATATTTGCCTGTCAAAGCGGGACAGAAGCTGTTGAGTCTGCTTTGAAGCTTGTAAAATATGCGACAAAAAAGCCCGGGATTATTGCGTTTGAAGGGTCATTCCACGGGCGAACGCTTGGTGCCCTTTCCGTTACTACGTCAAAAATGAAATATCGTGATGGTTATGAGCCTTTACTTCCGGAAGTTTACATATCACCCCTTGATCTTTCTTCTGTCGAAAAAATAATTAAAGAGCATCAAATTGGAGGCATTATCTTTGAGCCGGTAATGGGGGAGGGCGGATACAAAGTTATTTCGCCTATATTTTTGCAGGGTTTGCGGAAACTTTGTGACAATAATGATGTTTTGCTGATTGCCGATGAAGTGCAGTCGGGTGTGGGGAGATGCGGAAAATGGTTTGCTTTTGAGCATGCCGGGATTGTTCCTGATGTTATAACTTTGGCAAAAGGGATTGCATCGGGATTCCCTTTGGGCTTGTGTGTTGCGGGTCGAGAGCTTATGGCAAAGTGGTCGAAAGGAGCCCACGGATCAACTTTTGGCGGAAATCCAGTGAGCTGTTCTGCCGCAATTGCGACGATAAATGTTATAAAAGAAAAGAGCCTTTTGGAAAAGACGGAGAAGCTTGGCAATTATCTAATTAAACAACTTAAGAAACTTCAAAAGAAATATTCACAAATTAAAGAGGTTCGCGGCTTAGGTCTTATGGTCGGAGTTGATTTTTGCGACAATGCGATTGTTAAAAAGATAATGAACTTTTGTTTGGAAAACGGGTTGGTGTTGATCTCAACCGGCGGAGATGGGACAGTTATTCGATTTGTCCCTCCCCTTATTGTTAAGAAACCGCAGATTGACAAAGCGCTTGAGATTTTTGAAGAGGCGTTGACAAAATAGGTGTCGAGGTTTTAAGGATGGCTATAAATAAATATGTCAGAATTTATATTGGGTAAAAATTCAATTATAGAAGCTCTAAAATCGGGTCGTCCAATAAACAAGATTTTTATAGCAAAGGGATTGCATGGGATTGAAGAGGTTGTAAATCAGGTAAGGCAAAAAAAGATTCTTTATGAATTTCTTGATCGAAGTGAGCTTGACCGCATTGCAAAAAATGCGAAACATCAAGGATTAATTGCGACCGTTTCTCCTGCAATCTATGTTTCTGTCGAAGAAATTATGGCTGTTGCAGAATCAAAAAAAGAGCCTTTGTTTATAATCTTGCTTGATGGGTTGGAAGACCCTCATAATTTAGGGGCAATTTTAAGGACTGCAGATGCTGCTGGCGCCCATGGTGTTGTGATCCCAAAAAGGAGAGCAGCTCCTTTGACAGATACAGTTTCCAAATCATCTGCTGGTGCGGTTGAGTATGTTCCTGTTGCTCGAGTTTCTAACCTAAATGATGTTATAAGAAAGCTGAAAGATAGCAGGGTATGGGTTGTCGGCCTTGATGAAAAAGCTGATAAAGAATTTACAAAAGCTGATTTCAAACTGCCGACAGCGTTGGTTGTGGGAGGGGAAGGAGAGGGACTTTCGCGGCTTGTAAAAGAAAATTGTGATTATCTAGTCAATCTTCCGATGAAAGGAAAAATTTCTTCGCTCAATGCTTCTGTTTCCGCCGCGGTTGTAATGTATGAGGTTGTAAGGCAGAGAATCTGAAATTTTTCTGCTCTTATGCCGAAATAGGAAAGTGAGAACAACCTACGATAATTTTTATAAAAGTTTGAGGGGATATTGAAAGTGCAGAGAATATTTCCTGTTGTTAGCAAACCACTAACGCACTTTCTTGGAATAGTTAATCTTAACGAACCAGTTTTTCGACGAGCTGATTTTCAAGTTCATATAGGCAATCAAGAATTTATATATGGATTAAGTTATGCCCCCATTGGAAGAGCCATCCGCCCGGAATTAAAAAATATTATTGAGATTGGTTTAAATGGAACAAATCAGCATCCTTTATATACAAATCTACACAATATACTTAATGCGGAAAGGGGGCTTTCAACAATAGCATTAACACTTCCGGGACATTTGGGAGATAGGATTGTAAGGCCTTTAAGTGAATTTAAAGATTATTCCCTCGAATATTATGCTGGCGTAATAACAAAAGCTGTGGTAGAAATAGCAGATAGGAACCCCAACAAAAGAATACTCATAAATGGGCACAGTATGGGGGGACGGCTGGCATTTATGGTAATGCTAAACCTTAGAAGATCTGACAAATATGCTTATAAAAAAGCGTACAAGCAAGTATTGGGGATTGTTGCAAACGGAAGCTCTGACATGGTAAGAGCAACATTTTTTTCTGCGGTTTCAGTTGTAGCCAGTTTACCGGAGCTTACTGCAGGTTATTTTGTTGCTAAAATTCCTCAAGCTTTATTCCGTGGAGAATCTCATACTGGAAATAAAATTGAACGTGAGAGGTTGGCATTTTGTATGAGATTGGCAGCAACAGATTATGAGTCTGGGAAGGCAATAATTCAACTGGGGCTTCCTTACCCTGACAACTTCCGTCCCAGCCCTAATGAATTGGAAGGTAAGCAAATTTTGATTATATATTATAATAACGACCCTACAATTAAACAATCAACAAAAAATGAAACAATAAAGTTATTTAAAAGTTCAGGGGCTGATGTTACTCCTATGACACTAAAAGGAACTGCACACAACAGAATATCAACTCATCCCGAAGAAATAGTTAAAGCAAAATTGGATTGGTTGTCGGTAACCCAAAAATTAGCCGGTAAGCAAATTTAGACTCTGCTGGATTAACTTTCAAGTTTGCCTTCTTGGTTTAGGAGCAGTTGCTTATTTTTCTGTTTTTATTTTTATAATTTATTTGTTAAGGAATCAAATCTGAAGGCCAAACTTCATCAAATTGAGGCTTTTCCCCTCTAAAAATAGCAGCAAGCTTGCACATTGCTTTCCAAGCGTGAGAAACAGGATGCCTAGAAAAAGTTACACCATCAGTCCTAAGTCCCCAAGTCGGGCCTCCTTCACCATCAGGAACTACTAATACTCCATCATAGTTATGTCCATCTTTTAATTCCTCATAACCATGTTGAGCACGGATTAAAGCCTCTGAAATAAAATCAGGAGAAACGGGAGTATTTAAATGATGGCTCCTCTGAATCTGTTTGTCCATTATTAACTGTGTTAAAAAATCTGTTAAAGCTCTTTCTTCGTTTTTTTCTCCGCTTGATTCCTTTAATATTAATATGTCTTCTTGCGATAGGGGAGAAACAAAAACGGATACAGGATTAAGGCCATGGCATTCCATAAATTCTCTGTTTTTTTTCATTGCTTCAGCTGCTGCATGAAAAACTTCTACATAAACAACGCTTGAGTTTTTTGTAGCTTCTAAAACATGGTTAAGAGAGATTGCTTGAGGAGTTCCTCTGCAATCCCAAACAATCCAATTAGAATCTTCTTTGAAAGAAATTATTTCAGCAGCGGGAAGAAAATATTGGGGGTTATCGCTTTTTCTTAATTTCCTATCTGGTCTCGATTCAAAGCTCTTATAAACTTCTACAACACCAATATTAATTTGCGGAAAGAACTTTCTTGTTCCGGCTATTATAGGCCCTTTCCCTGTGCCCGATGGCCCTGATAGAAAAACAATACGTTTATTTCTTGTAAGTTCCATGCTTTTATATCGTTAAAAATTGAGAAGAAATTCACTAGATTATAGAATTAATTAAAAGTGTGAGTTTGAGTGTGTGTATTTAGTAGTTAGCAACTTTCTAAAAACTAAAGACTCAACTGGAGAGGGAAGGATTTGAACCTTCGAACCCGTTAGGGACCTGATTTACAGTCAGGGGCATTTGACCACTTTGCTACCTCTCCAGGATGCAATACAATAATTATATATTAAGGCGCTTGCTGTAGCAAGGTTTTCTGTTGTAAGATTAAAAGAATGCTTTATTTTGCTGCTGCTGTTTTTTTGTCTGAAATTTTTTAAAAACAATTCCGAGAAGCAATTAATAAGTTTTTTTACAAAAAAAAGAGAGGGGCTAATTATGATAAATGTTAGAAGAGTTGATATTCATGGGGTGCCGTTTATTGGATTCCGTGGAACATTTTCGTCTAAAAAGGGCCTTCCAAGGTTAGAAGAAGATCTGATAGCTGTTAATTTAATGAAAAGTAAAGGAGTATATGCCAAAGTTTTTACTGATGACGGTCGAGTTGCTCGGGTAAGGTTAAATGATTTTAAGCATATGTCTTTATTACCGAGCTTGCATCCTGATTCTTTTACCCAATCTTTTGTAAGTGGCTCGATATTAAAGAAAGCAGAAAGATTATTGGAAAACTATCCGATAATTCTTGCAAGAGCTCAAAAGATGCAAGAGGCTCCGATTAATTGGGGAGGGCTTCCTTTTGATTTTAATTTTTGTGATGCTATGGTTGTTGCTACGGCTGATTATCCTAACGGAAAATGGGAATTTGGAGAAAGGGGAGCTCTTTATCCTTTTGAGCAGATGAATATCCATCCTTCTGCTGTGGTTTTGCATTATGGACAAGGCATTTTTGAAGGGATGAAAGTTTTTTACTCTAAGCAAGGAAGATTGGTTGCTTTTCGTCCACAGGATAATGCTGCAAGGATGCAACGGGGTGCGGAGCGCCTTTGTATGAATCCTATTCCAACAGACTTTCTTATTGAGGCAGTAAAAGCAACTGTAATAGGGAATAAAAGACTTCTCCCACCTTATGGCGTCGGGGCTTCAATGTATGTCCGCCCGTTTGAATTTGGTTCCGGCCCCAAATTAGGAGTAAAACCGGCCGCGGAAGATACCTTGTGTATTTTTGCAAGCCCTGTCGGACCGTATTTTAAAGGAGGGCTTACTCCAATTACCCTTCTTGTAGAAAGTAACTCCCGTCGTTCTGCGCATGGAATTGTTGGAAATATTAAAGCTGGCGGGAATTATGCCCCGAGTATGCTTGTGGCCAAAGAGGCAAAAAAACAGCACCCCGAAGTATCAGAGGTTATTTACTTAAGCAGTGACGGCCAAAATAAAATAGAGGAAGTTGGCGCGGCAAACTTTTTTGCTATTGAAGAAGAAAGTGATGGCAGAATTGCTTTAATTAGACCAAGACTTACAGGAACAATTCTTCCAGGGATAACTCGCGATAGTGTCATTAAACTTGCAAAAGCGTTTGGCTATAGCGTTATGGAAAAAGATATTGCGATTGAAACTGTAATGCGAGGAGAAACTATTGTAGGCGCTTTTTGTACCGGAACTGCCGCAGTCATAAGCCCAATTGGTAAAATTATTATGGAGAATGGTAGTGAAGCAAAAGAAGTTTCTTTTAATGGCGGAACTGTCCATCCTGTTGCCGAAAAACTTTATCATGCATTGACAGCTCTCCAAGTAGAAGATTGGGATAATGAAGCCTTAAAAGATTTGCCAAAAGAGTTTATTGATGAAGTTAAAAAAGAATGGGTTTATGTTCTTGAAGAATAAATAAAAACCTTAATTTTAAAATAATAAAAAAAAGGCCGGGTTTTGTAGAAAGTTGTTTTTCCTTATGGTATAATTTTTTATAATGAATCTCCCAAAATACTTTAAATCTATCTTATGGTTTGCTGACTTTAATAATATCTCCTTGGAAAAAGATAAAAATGTTATCCTCTTCCAAACCCTGGAAAAGGGGAGAATGGAACATCTCCGCTTTTTGGCAAAAATGCTGGGAGCCAAAACAATTTATAACTTTGCGAAAAAAAACTCAAAAAGATTTAGCAGGAAAAGCATAGTTCCGTTTGCTAAGACACTATTTGATAAACCCTCACCCGTTCCTCACCCGATCGATAAGTAGTTTGAGGGTTGGCAGGCAAGAACCCTCTACCAGAGGGAGGGGATAAATGGTTAAAGTATGGATAGCTTGTATTTAGACATATTAGATAAAAAAAGACAAGAGATTCTTGGACGCCTTTCCAAGATATTAAAAGATGGATATTATCTTGCAGGCGGCACCGCTTTGGCTTTGCAAATAAACCATAGAGAATCATTTGATTTTGATTTGTTTAAAAACTCACAAGTAAAATTTTCCGTGAAACAAAAAATCATCAAAGAATTTAATGATTGCAAAATACAAACATTAGTTGATACTTCTGATGAATTAACGCTTGTCCTTGATAATGGCATAAAAATTACTTTGCTTAATTATTATTGGGATCCTATTTTCCCGCTTATTAAATTTAAAGGCTTTGTTCCGTTGCTTTCAATTAAAGATATTTCCGCGACAAAAGCTTATGCTTTGGGAAGACGCGGTAATTATCGGGATTATTTTGACCTTTATGTTATTTTGAAAAATAAACTTGCTGGATTAAAAGATATTGTGAAATATTGCCAAAAAAAATATGGGGATATTTTTAGTGAACGAATGTTTTTAGAACAGTTGACATATACTGGAGATATTGATGAAGGAGTGAAATTGAGATTTGTTTCAGAAAAAAAAGTTTCACCTCAAAAAATAACTGCGTTTTTTAGAGAGCAAATCCTGAAAAGTGGTTTGTAATATGTCTCTCTCACAAATTAAGCTCGAAAGATATAGCCGCCAAATTGTGCTCCCTCAAATCGGAAAAGATGGACAGGAAAAACTTCTATTTTCAAAAGTTATTGTTGTTGGGGTAGGGGGGCTTGGTGCGCTTGTGTCTCTTTACCTTGCAGAAGCAGGTATTGGAGTGCTTGGAATTGTCGATAACGATAATGTTGAGCTTGATAATTTGAATCGCCAGGTTCTTTATTTTGAAGAAGATATCGGCAAATTGAAAGTTGAAATAGCAAAAAAGAAACTTCAAAAAATTAACTCCGAGATAAAAGTTATCTCCCATCATCTCCGCTTGGACAAAAATAATATCCTAGAAATAATAAAAGATTACGATATTATTGTCGATTGCACCGACAACTTTGATAGCCGCTTTCTGATAAATGATGCTTGTGTGGCAAATAAAAAAACTTTAGTCCATGGGGCGGTCTTGGGGTTTGAGGGGCAAGTAACTTCAATTGTCCCAGGCAAAAGCCCTTGCTACAGGTGTCTTTTTGATAAAGAACCCCCACAAGGCACCATCTCCTCCTGCCGTGAAGCGGGAGTCACAGGCGCAGTCGCAGGAATTGTTGCCTCGATACAATCAGCCGAAGCCTTAAAACTCATCTTAAATATTGGAACTCCATTGATAGGAGAGCTTTTAACCTTTGATGCCTTAGCTATGTCATTTCGTAAAGTAAAAATTCCCAAAAATCCAAACTGTCCTGCCTGCTCAATTTGATTCTTTGAAATTTAATCTTGACTAATTTGATCGACTTAATCAAAGAAAGTGCTTGACAAGGTTTATGGTTCGCGATATTGTTGACACATGAGATTTTCAATTAAAGTTAAATACGGCTTGCAGGCTCTCCTCGAACTTGCTGCAAACTATGACAAGAAGACTTTGAAGATAGGAGAAATGGCAAATAAACAAAAGATACCAATAAGGTATCTTGAACAGCTTTTGCTTGTTCTAAAAAGAAGGGATCTTGTTAAAAGCGTAAGAGGGAAAAGCGGAGGATATATGCTTTTAAAAAGGCCCTTTGAAATAACAATGCTTGATGTTGTCTTAGCTTTTGAAGGAGCGATGGAGTTTTGCGCGTGTAGCAGTAAGGTTAAGAAAAAAAATATTGTTTGCGAAGTTTTAACGGAAATAGAGAGTTGTGTTAAAGAAAAATTATCCAGCATTACATTGGATGATATGTTGGCAAGAGATGAGAAAAGCAAGAAATTGCATACTTATAATATATAAAGAATTGGATGAGGGCTCAAAAAGGAGGGAAAGTATATGTCAAAGATAGCAAAAGATATGACAGAGTTGGTTGGGAAGACGCCGATGGTGATGCTAAATCGTTTTGCGGAAGGGTTGCAGGCAAAAATTGCCGCAAAACTTGAGAGTTTTAATCCTGCAAGTTCTCTTAAAGACAGAATAGGCCTTGCGATGGTTTCCGATGCGGAAAGAAAGGGGAAGATCAAAAAAGATACAATTATTATTGAGCCTACCTCCGGAAATACCGGGATTGCGCTTGCCTGGGTTGCGGCGGCAAAAGGTTACCGCCTCATCCTGACAATGCCCGATACTATGAGTGTGGAGCGAAGGAGCCTTTTAAAATTTCTTGGAGCTGAACTTGTTTTGACGGATGGGACAAAAGGGATGAAAGGGGCTGTGGATCGTGCGTATGAATTGGCTAAAGAGTATAAAAATTCTTTTATTCCCCAGCAGTTCACAAACCCGGCGAACCCCGCAATTCATTACAAAACTACTGCAAGAGAAATATGGGAAGATACGGGAGGGAAGGTGGATATATTTGTGGCAGGAATCGGAACTGGAGGGACAATTACGGGGATCGGGAAATTTTTGAAAAAGAAAAAGTCTTCAATTAAAATTATAGCAGTTGAGCCAAAAGATTCTCCCGTTTTAAGCGGAGGCGCTCCCGGTCCGCACAAAATACAGGGTATAGGAGCCGGATTTATCCCGGAAGTTTTAGATACAAAAATTTATGATGAGATTATACAGGTTTCAAATGAAGAGGCGTTTTTTAATGCTAAGGCGATAGCAAAAAAAGACGGTATATTGGCCGGTATTTCAAGCGGAGCCGCGCTTTTTGCAGCCAAAATAATGGCCGGAAGGCCTGAAAATAAAAACAAATTAATAGTTGTTCTTCTTCCAGATACCGCGGAAAGATACATAAGTACGTTACTGTTTCAAGATTAAATTATTGGAGGTAAATAAAATGAGTAATACAAATTATAAAGATGAGACGATTTTATTGCATGGAGGCCAAGAGCCTGACATAGCTACCGGATCGCGTGCTGTACCAATTTATCAGACTACTTCTTATGTCTTTAAGAATTCGGAACATGCCGCAAATCTTTTTGCCTTAAAAGAATTTGGGAATATTTATACAAGGCTTATGAACCCGACAAGCGATGTTTTGGAGAAAAGGATGGCCGCGTTGGACGGAGGAGTTGGGGCTCTTGCTGTCGCATCGGGGCAATCTGCAATTACCTTGTCTATTTTGAATATAGCAAAAGAGGGGGATGAAATTGTATCTGCCGACAATTTATATGGAGGGACATACACCCTTTTTGCCAATACTTTAAAGAGATTTGGGATTACGGTTAAATTTGTTGACTCTTCCGATCCTGATAACTTTAAAAAAGCCATAACCGAAAAAACAAAGGCTTTGTATGCGGAAAGCGTGGGGAACCCCAAATTAAATGTTACAGATCTTTCCGCCGTTTCCAAAATCGCGCATGATGCCGGTATCCCGTTTATTTTGGATAATACAGTTACCCCTTATTTGTTAAAACCTATAGAGCATGGAGTCGATATTGTCGTTTATTCTGCCACAAAGTTTATTGGAGGGCATGGGACGTCCATTGGAGGAATTATAGTGGATTCTGGTAAATTTGACTGGGAAAAAGACGACAAATTTCCATTGATTACAGATGCTGATCCAAGTTATCACGGTCTGAAATTTGTAGAGGCATTGCGCCCTATCGGCAATATCGCTTATATAATTAAAGCAAGAGTGACGCTTCTTCGCGATATGGGGCCGGCTCTTTCTCCTTTTAATTCCTTTTTGTTCCTTCAAGGACTTGAGACCCTTCATTTGAGAATTGTAAGACATTCGGAAAACGCATTGAAGGTGGCAAAGTTTTTGGAAAAACATGAGAAAGTCTCATGGGTTAATTATCCTGGATTAGAATCAAGCCCCGAAAAGAAAAAAGCGGATAAATATTTAAAAAGAGGCTCCGGGGCTATTGTCGGTTTTGGAATTAAAGGTGGAATGGAGGCGGGAAAAAAATTTATAGATAGCGTAAAACTCGCATCTCATCTTGCAAACGTAGGTGATGCAAAAACACTTGTTATTCATCCCGCCTCAACTACGCATCAACAGCTTTCGGTTGCGGAGCAGAAATCCGCAGGAGTAACCCCTGATTTTATAAGGCTTTCTGTCGGGATAGAAGATGTATATGATATAATAGGAGACATAGATCAGGCTTTGGCCAAAACCTAGGGAGATCGCTGTTATGCTTATTGATTTTGATGAGATCAGGCTCGAAAGCGGAAAAACTTTCGGGCCTGTTACCATTGCATATCAGACTTATGGCAATTTAAATAAAGATAAAACAAATGCCATATTGATTTTTCACGCCCTTTCGGGTGATGCTAATGTTGCAGGCTGGTGGGGTGGTGTAGTTGGCGCGGGGAAGGCTTTTGACACGGATAAATATTTTATTATTTGCGCTAATGTTTTGGGTGGATGCATGGGATCTACGGGGCCTTCTTCCTTAAATCCAAAAACAGAAAAACCTTACGCTCTTTTATTTCCTTCTATTACCATAAAAGACATGGTAATAGTTCAAGCGAGGCTATTGGATCATTTAGGCATAGAGGCAGTATATGCTGTTGCCGGAGGTTCTATGGGGGCTATGCTTTCCCTCCAGTTTTCCATAAGTTTTCCTGACAGGGCAAAAAAGGTAATAGCAATTGCCGGAACAGCAAAGACATCCGCACAAAATATTGCCTTTAACGAAGTCGGCCGTCAGGCAATTATGCACGACCCAAATTGGCAGGATGGATATTATTATGGAAAAGCCCTTCCCAATAATGGGTTGGCAATTGCTAGGATGATAGGCCATATTACTTATTTAAGTGATAAATCGATGAGGAACAAGTTTGGAAGAGGAATGAGGGATGAAGGGCTAAAGGATCGGTTTACCGCTCCTCTTTTTGAAGTTGAGAGTTATTTGAGATATAAAGGATTAGCATTTACCGAAAGATTTGACGCGAACAGCTATCTTTATTTAACCCGGGCAATCGATCTTTTCAATATTGAAGACGAGGGGGAGGGGAGCTTGCAAAAGGCTTTTGCAAAAACTTCTGCCAGATTCCTGATTATTTATTTTAAATCTGACTGGCTTTTTCCTGAATACCAGTCTCTGGAAATAGTTGATGCGATAAAAAACAATTTTGGCAGTGTTTCATATAGGGCTATTGAGTCCAATTATGGGCATGACGCTTTTCTTTTGGAAATAGACCAACTTACACATACCATAAGAAATTATTTGGGAGACGGAGAATGATTTATAAAGAGACGATAAAACCGGATCATAAAATAATCGCTGATTTTATATCTGATAATTCAAAAGTGTTGGACTTGGGCTGCAATGATGGAGCATTGCTTGATTCTTTGATAAAAAATAAAAATGTGAAAGGATTTGGGGTAGACAATTCTCCGGAAAATATCAACATATGCCTTAAAAAGGGATTATCGGTTTTACAGCTTGATTTGAACAAAGGGCTTGCCAGTTTTGATGATGATTTTTTTGATTTTGTTGTTTTAAATATGACATTGCAGGCTGTTTATAATCCTGCTCCTTTAATCTCTGATATGATAAGGGTTGGTAAAAAAGCTGTTGTAGGTTTTCCTAATTTTGGGCATTGGAAACTGTTGCTTGATTTGCTTTTTACCCAGAGGATGCCCAAGACAAAGACACTTCCTTATGAATGGTACGATACCCCCAATATCAGGCTTATGACCATAAAAGATTTTAAGGTTCTTTGTGAGGATAAGGAGATTAAAATTTTAAAAGAGATTTACTTGGATGAAAGCGGGGCAAATATTTACGGCTCGTTTATTAATTGGAGAGCCGTTGAAGGGATATTTTTGATTTCTAAATAATTAAAAAGATTTTTAGGAAAGGTGATTTTATGAAGCGTAAAGTAATAAAAATAGATACAGAAAAGTGCATGGGGTGTGGTGATTGTATTCCGGGATGCCCCGAAGGGGCTCTTCAGCTTATTGATGGCAAAGCTCGATTGATTTCCGACCTCTTTTGCGATGGATTGGGGGCATGTATTGGCACATGTCCTGTTGATGCCATAAAAATAGAAGAGAGAGAAGCAGCACCTTATGAGGATAAAGAGTGTGGATGCCCGGGGGCGAAGATGATTGATTTTTCAAATGAGAAAAGAACTTCTAATAGTGAAGAGGGAAAAAGAGAATCAGAACTTAGGCAGTGGCCGGTACAGCTTCATCTTGTTCCTCCTAATGCCCCTTATTTTAAAGGAAGAGATGTTATTTTTGCGGCTGATTGTGTGGGGTACGCATTGGCTGATTTCCACAAAGATTACCTAAAAGATAAAAGCTTGGCAATTGCCTGCCCAAAACTTGATTCCGACAAGGAAATTTATATAAATAAAATTAAGACTATGATAGATGAGGCAAAGATTAATACTTTGACTGTTATGATTATGGAAGTTCCATGCTGCGGAGGGCTTCTTGCCATTGCAAAAGAGGCGCAGGCGCAGGCAAAAAGAAAAATTCCGATTAAATTAATTGTTGTGGGAATCAAAGGAGATGTTTTAAGAGAAGAATGGACATAAAAGATACATTGTTAAAAGCAATGGAAACTTATTTTGATGGTGATCAGAAAAGGATAAGTCATGCGAAAAAGGTTTTATCTTTTGCGGAACAAATTATGTCAAAAGAGGGCGGAGATAAGGATGTTATAATTGCCTCTGCTATTTTGCATGATATAGGTATCCACAACGCAGAAAAAAAATACAATTCAACGGCCGGTAAGTATCAGGAGATAGAAGGCTCCCCAATAGCCAAAAAGATACTTGAAATCGCAGATTTCCCAGATGATAAAATTGCCGAAGTGCTTGATATTATAGCCCATCACCACAGCGGAGGGCTAGAGACTATTAACTTTAAAATAATTTGGGATTCTGATTGGCTGGTTAATATTAAAGAAGATGATAAACTTAATATCAATAAAAAGAGAGCCGATAAAATATTTTTCACAGACATCGCGAAAAAAATATATTCTTTCTGTTGTGCAGGATGTCCTTCCGAATTCAAGAAAAATCCTGAGAAATACGCAAAATAAAGAAGCGGGGAAAAGTTCCAAAAAATCTTAAATAGGGGTGTAATGTTGAAAGGGGAAATTGTTGGTCGAAATAATTATAAGTTACTTATAAATTCTATTGGAGAGCTTTTGTCTCAATCTAGGCAAAAAGCTTTTAGAGAAGTAAATTCTATTTTAGTCAAAACTTATTGGGAAATTGGCCAGTATATAGTTACTTATGAGCAAAAGAGCAAAGAAAAAGCTGAATATGGATCTGAGTTATTAGATAAGATATCTATGGATTTAAGACAAAAGCATGGGAAAGGTTTCAGCCGTTCAAATGTGTTTAATTTTAGGAGGTTTTTTCTCAGTTATCCAAAAATCCAGACACTGTCTGGATTTTTGTCTTGGTCTCATATTGTGGAATTAATATCTGTTGAAAATGATTTAGCTAGAGCATTCTATCAAAAAGAATGTCTTACAAATAAGTGGAGCGTTAGGGAACTTGAGAGGCAAATAAATTCTATGCTTTTTGAACGAATTGCTTTAAGTAAAGATAAAAAAGGAGTTCTTGCTCTTGCCCAAAAAGGCCACAAAATTGCAAAAGCTCAAGATATAGTAAAAAGTCCTTATGTTTTAGAATTCTTAGGGATACCGGAGAATTACCGATATTCTGAAAGAGAGCTTGAGCAAAGAATTATAGACAATATGCAGCATTTTTTGCTTGAACTTGGAAAAGGATTTACTTTTGTAGCTAGGCAATATCGAATAACTTTAGGGAATAAGCATTTTTATGTTGATCTGGTTTTTTATCATCGCATTTTAAAGTGTTTTGTTCTAATAGATTTGAAATTAGGAAATATTGCACATCAAGATATAGGGCAAATGAACATGTATCTAAATTATTTCAAAAAAGAAGAAATGGCAAAAGATGACAGCGAGCCTATAGGAATAGTTTTAGGAGCACAAAAGAACCATACCCTTGTAGAATATGCATTAGGCGGCATATCAAATAAACTTTTTGCTTCAAAATATCAATTGTCTTTACCTGATAAAAAATCATTAAAGAAAGCTTTTGAAAATATTGTTGCAAAAGAAATAGGAGAATAAAAACAAACCCATGAAAAAACAAGCCTATATGGTTTTAATTATAATTGCTACTGTAATAGTCTTTGCATCTCTTGCAAATGCAATATCGATCTCTAACCCAACTGAAACAATTGATCTCAATATCAATGGATGCTATACAGGAGCTGTTGTCTCATGGAAAACGGTAGATGATAATAATCCTTGGGAAACAACTTCGGCTGATCTGGAAAAATTTGAAGAAATTACAGGGAAACATCTTACTATTGTAGCTTCTTATCGCGCTTTTTCTTATGATGGAAATCCTTATTATTTCCCGTTTAATACTTATAAAACAGTTAAGAAAAATAATTCTATGCTTTTTTTATCGTGGGAACCGCGAGATTGGGATCAAGCGAATCCTTTATATTACAAGCAAAGTCTCCTCCCTGACATTATTGCCGGCAAATATGATGAGTATCTTGATAAATGGGCTAAAGATATTAAGAGCTTGAATACTCCAATTTTCCTGCGTTTTGCCCATGAAATGAATATTGAAAACCTTTCTTGGTCTGGAGCAAAGAATGGAGGCGGCAAAAAAGGAGCGGAAACTTATATTGCCGCTTATAGGCATGTTCATGATTGTTTTGCTACTTCCGGCGTAAAAAATGTCATTTGGGTTTGGACGCCCATAAAATGGGGGATTCCTTTTGAGCCATGGAATCATTATACGAATTACTATCCAGGAAATGATTATGTGGATGTAATTGCTATGGATGAATACAATTGGGGGGCTTCGCAACCTTGGAGCCACTGGCAATCATTTAACGATATTTATTGGCAGCTATATTCAGAACTTATAAATCTTTATCCTAGCAAGCCTTTAATAATTGGAGAGTTTTCTTCTTCAGAAAAAGGAGGAGACAAATCAAAATGGATAAAAGAAGCTTTCAGGGATATCAAAGAAAAGTATCCTAAAATTAAAGCTTTTATTTGGTTCCATGTTGATAATCAAGGAGAAAGAATTAATAATGTTTTAGAAAATACAGATTGGAGAATAAATTCATCTCCTGAAAGTATTTTTGCAGCAAAAGAAGCACTTTCTGATACTTACTATATTGATAAAATAAAATTTAGAAAAAAATAAGGAAGTTGAAAATGTTGGAAGAAAAAAATATTGATCAAAACAATATAAAGAATAAAATTTCACTGGTTCTTGATATATATGATTTCGATAAATATCCTAAGAATTATTATACTAAGAAAAATGTTTTAAGTACTCAAAAAATAAGCCCCTTATGACTAGTCCCAACTTAATGGGAGCACGGCACGAGGCCGATTATTGTCATAAAGGGCTAACCGAGATAATTATGAGACTTATGACATGATTTGTCAATATGAAGTATTGTTTATGAGTGATAAAAAGGTGGAATATGGAAAATTTAATAGATAAAGAATTTTTAAGAAAAACAACTCATAGGATTGAGTGTGTTTTTTTTATTGTAGCTGTTTCCATAATCTTTTTTGCATTTTCTGCCTCTTTTGCAACCGCCTCTCCACTTTCACTCCAAGATGCAGTAAATTCAGCCGTCAAACAAAACCCCGACATAGCTTCGTACAAATCAGCATGGGAATCGGCAAAAGCAAAAATTCCGCAGACTTTATCTCTTGATGATCCCAAAATTGGGATTGAATATGAACAGGCGGAATCTTTATCCAATCTTGAAAGCGGCATGAAGATGTATACCGCAAGCCAGATGATAATGTTTCCTGGAAAAATTTATGCCGAATACCAAATGGCGGGAGCTTCCGCTCAAATGTGGGAATATCGCTATAAATCTAAAAAACTAGAAGTTCTAAATGAAACGAAATCCTTATATTACGATCTTTTCTTTGTGGATAGGGCGATTTCAATTATGAAAGATGTCAAAAATTATCTTTCGAGAATAAAAAAGGTCGCCGAAGCCAAATATATTGTAGGAAGTGTTATGCAGGAAGACATACTTCAAGCAAATATCGAGTATCTTTTGGCGAATAACGAATTAACTAATTTTTTGGAACAGATAAGGTCTGTTAAAGAGTCAAAATTAAAAGCTTTTATGGGCGTGAATGATAATAGTACAATTGAAACTGATTTATCCTTAGAATTTTTGGCAACACTTGAATCGTTATCTTCTTTAAGGAATTTGGCACTAGAAAATCGTCCAGAACTTCTTGCAATGAAGGCAGAAATTGCGATGAAGGATTCTTCTCACTTGAAGTCTAAAATGGAGTTTTTCCCTGACATTGATCTTGGAGTAAAAAACCGTGTAGGAGATGGGTGGGATGCAATGGCGTCTATTTCTGTTCCGCTTTATTTTTGGAAACAAGGGTATTCTGTTTCTTCTGCCAGATTTGATCGTGAAATTGCGGAGGCAACATTTCGCAATATGGTTAATATGACATCATGGGAGGTAACTGAAGCTTATGTTATGGCGGAATCAGCCAAGCGAACATTTTTACTTTACAAAGAAAGCATTGTTCCGCAAAGTTTACAGGCTTTAAATGTTGCGCTGGTTGCTTATCAATCAGGGAAAACCAATTTTCAAACTTTGATTCAAGTTGAAAGAATGTATAAAGAGTCTAAATTAAAACTTTATGAAAACCAGGTCTCTCTTGGGAAGGCTATAGCCTGGCTTGAGAGGATTACTGGAAAGGAGATGATAAGATGAGAATCCAAGGGCTAATAAGATATCTAGCAGGTGAATGTAAGGGTGTATCGCGATACGCCCTTACGATGGCAGTGATCCTTCCTTTTCTGTCGTTAATCTTTCTCCTAATAGGTTGCGCAGAAAAGCCTCAACTTTTTAAAGTAGAAGATATGAGCATTGAGATGTCTACTAACCCAACTACGCCAAAAGTGGGAAATAATACTATTAGGATGAAACTAATCGATAGCATGGGAATGCCTGTTAAACCCGCGATGATTCACATAAATTACGGAATGCCGGCAATGGGTGGCATGCCTGCAATGTTTGCAGAAACGGAAGCGGAGCTTAATCAGGATGCTTATCATGCGGAACTTTCTTTATCAATGGATGGAACATGGAACTTGAATATGGAAATACATATTCCTGATAAGCCACATATAACTTTAAACTTTAGCATTACAACCGGAATTAAAGGGATAACACTTAAATCTGAAACTTCAAAAACAATGGGAACAGAAGAGTCTCAAACTATGGAAAACATGATATCCGTTTCAAAAGATGAGGCGGATATAATCGGAGTTGAAACATCTTCTGCTATTTTCCGCAATCTTGTAAAAGATATAAAAACTGTAGGGACTGTTGCTTATGATCCCGATCTTTATGTTGCACAAGAGGAATTTATATCAGCATTAAAGCTAAAAGATGCTGATTTGATCTTGGCTTCAAAAAAAAGATTGCAAGTTCTTGGAATGAGCAATTCACAGATTAAAGTTCTTGAGAATAATGGAAAAGCACAATCAAATCTTATTCTTCCGGAAACTCAAGCTTTTGTGTATGCCACAATTTATGAATATGAATATGGCTTAATAAAAGAAGGCCAGAATGTTGAGATTGAATCTCAAGCTTATAAAGGAGATATCTTTGATGGCAAGATTGTTTCAATACCTCAAATTTTAGATCCTATGACAAGGTCTGTTAAAGTGAAAATTGAAGTTACAAACACATTGCAAAAATTAAAACCTGAAATGTTTGTGAATGTAACATTAAAAATAAATTTAGGCAAAAAACTTTCTGTGCCCGAAGAGGCGGTTATTAACACAGGCGAAAGATCAATTGTTGTTGTTTCTGACAATCAAGGGAATTATAACAGTCTCGATGTTAAAGTAGGGGAGAAAATGCAAGGATATTATGAAATAATAAGCGGATTAAAAGAAGGCACGAAAGTTTTGACGGCAGGAAACTTTTTAATAGATTCAGAGTCGCGATTGCGTTCAGCTGTGAAAGGTGGACACAATCATTAAAGTGGGAGGCTTTTTTTGACTTTACTTGTCGAAAATATAATAGAATTTTGTGCGAAAAATAGATTTATTGTTCTGCTTTTAGTTGGCGCCTTAATCCTTGCAGGCTTTTTTGCCATGCGGCAGGTGCCTCTTGATGCCCTGCCTGATCTTTCAGATACCCAAGTTATAATTTATTCACAGTGGGATAGATCTCCTGATATTGTTGAGGATCAAGTTACATATCCGATCATAAGCTCGCTTCTAGGTGCTCCGCGCGTTAAAGCTGTCCGCGGATTTTCTGATTTTGGTTTTTCTTATGTGTATGTTGTTTTTGAAGATGGCACTGATATTTACTGGGCGCGATCAAGAGTTTTGGAATATTTAAGTAAAATTACTTCCCGACTGCCTGAAGGTGTTAAAGTTGAGCTGGGTCCTGATGCGACTTCTGTTGGATGGGTCTTCCAATATGCGCTGGTTGATGAAACCGGACAAAATTCCCTTGCCGATCTTCGCAGTTTTCAGGATTGGTATTTGCGCTATTATCTTCAATCTGTTCCAGGTGTAGCCGAAGTTGCCTCTGTCGGAGGATTTGTCAGGCAATATCAAGTAAATATCGACCCAAATTCTTTGCTTGCTTACAATATCCCTTTAATGCAAGTTATCGATAATATCCGTAAAAGTAATAATGATGTCGGCGGACGACTTGTTGAATTTTCCGGCGCTGAATATATGATTCGCGGCCGTGGTTATATTAAAGGGAAAGAAGATATTGAAAAAATAGTGGTAGGTGAAACAAAAGACGGGGTTCCTGTAACTATTAAGAATATTGCCGATGTTGTTCTTGGCCCTGACATTCGCCGTGGAATTGCGGAACTTGATGGACGGGGTGAGGTTGCGGGCGGCATTGTTCTAATGCGGCATAAGGAAAATGCGCTTAATGTTATAAATGCTGTTAAAGCTAAACTAAAAGAGATAGAGCCAAGCCTTCCAAAAGGCGCTAAAATTGTTACAACTTACGACCGTTCTGATCTGATAAATGCTTCTATTGCTACCGTAAAAGATAATTTAGTGCAGGAATTGTTAATAGTAAGCGTGATGATAATTTTTTTCCTTATGCATTTGCCTTCAGCCTTAATTCCAATCATAGGGCTACCAATCGCTGTTGTTATTGCTTTTATTCCAATGAGCTATATGGGATTGACTTCAAATATCATGTCTCTTGGCGGAATTGTTGTGGCGATTGGAGACATGGTTGATGCTTCTATTGTATTTGTTGAAAATGTTCATACAAGGCTTTCTGAACTTGCAAAAGGACTGCGACACGGCACAAAAGATGAAGTCATAATAAACGCGATGAAAGAAGTCGGTCCGCCGATTTTTGCATCTCTTATTGTTATGGCAATATCATTTCTTCCTGTATTTACTCTTGAAGCGCAGGAAGGGCGCCTTTTTAAACCATTGGCATTTACCAAAAATTATTCGATATTTTTTGCGGCTCTACTTGCGATTACATTAACGCCTGCTCTTGTTATGATTTTTATGCGGGGAAAAGAATATAATTTTAAAAATAAATGGATTTCAAATATTGTTAATTTCTTTATTGGCGGGAAAATAATTCCAGAAGACAAACATCCGGTAAGCCAGGCACTTATAAAATTTTATCATCCAATCGCGAAATGGGCTATTCAAAACAGGCATATTGTTGTGATAGTTGCAATCCTTAGCATTTTTATTACCGTGCCTATCTTTTTATCAATGGGGTCGGAGTTTATGCCGCCTTTAAATGAAGGGACTATTCTTTATATGCCGACAACTTTGCCTGGGCTTTCTGTTACAGAGGCAGGAAAACTTCTAAAAGCGCAAGATAAAATTTTAAAATCTATTCCCGAAGTAGACCGTGTTTTTGGCAAAGCAGGGCGTGCGAATACCTCAACCGATCCAGCCCCCTTTTCAATGATGGAAACGACTATAGTTTTAAAAGATAAAAAATACTGGCGAGCCGGCATGACATGGGAAAAGATAATAGATGAGATGGATCGTAGAATGAAAATCCCAGGAGTTACAAACGCATGGACTATGCCTATAAAAGCGCGAATAGATATGTTGACGACTGGTGTTCGTACTCCGATTGGCATTAAGATTTTTGGTTCAAATTTAAATGAAATAGAAAATATAGGGATTCATATTGAACAAATCCTAAAAGATGTTTCTGGCACTCGAAGTGTTTATGCGGAGCGTGTTACCGGAGGATATTTTGTCGATTTTGATTTGAAGCGCGAGGAGCTTGCGCGTTATGGCCTAACAATTGATGATGCCAACGATATTATAATGTCAGCAATTGGCGGCGAGAATATTTCTTTAACAGTTGATGGCAGGGAGAGATATCCCATAAATGTTCGATACGGCAGAGAAACAAGGGATGATA
>Ga0208373_1001377_pt1 | contig 32973 bp, 24 predicted proteins | sample RifOxyC2_FD_184036 | JGI IMG/M metagenome (GOLD analysis project Ga0208373, IMG submission 184036) | Soil microbial communities from Rifle, Colorado - Rifle Oxygen_injection C2 (SPAdes) | ecosystem: Environmental > Terrestrial > Deep subsurface > Rock core/Sediment | place: Rifle, Colorado... | reverse complement strand
GAGGAAATCTATCGCCTGTTGCAGGTATTCATCCTGCCTATGGTCTTTCAGATGCTTGAGGTGGGCTTTAATTGTATTCGCGCCCTGCTTGACGATATTGGCCATGACCCTTCTTTCATCATACGGTTCGGCTTCCCGTTCTTCGGTGGCAATCGCGCCTTCCGGGCAATGGCCGATGCAGGCGCCCAGGCCGTCGCAGAACAGGTCGCTGATTAGCCGGGCCTTGTTGTCAATTATTTGCAGGGCGCCTTCCGGGCAATTGGGAATACATTCTCCGCATCCGGTGCATTTATCCTGGTCTATCCTGATTATCTGCCTCTTTGCCTCTTTACTGGTTAGGGTCTTCATCTTTATCTCCTTTTAGAGTCAGTTAGGGCTTTGGATACGAAGTAGCCAAAGACCGTTACTGACTCTTATCCCGACAGTTTTTGTCGGGGCTACGGTCAGTTAGACCCGCCCCTGCCTACCGCAGGCAGGTCTGGCGGGATTGTTATTACTGTTTATCCTCCTTCTCGGTTTGTTCTTTAACAATTCCTCTATTCAAGGTCTGTTTGGTGGTATCGCCGGTTTCCGTGGCGCAGGGCGCGGTCTTCTCTATCTCCTTCAGGTCCCGGCCGATGCAGTATTTGGCATACTGGCACCACTCGGCGCAACCTAAGTCGAGCTTGGGATTCCGGAAACGATGGCTGCACTTTTTGCAGCGCCGGTAAACATCGTCTTTCCAGAATTCCACCTTGGCCTGGCAATTAGGACACTCCACATCGTAAATATCCTCCGGTTTCCAGAACTGCATATCTTGTCCGGGACATCTGGCCATAACAAACTCCATTCTTCTCCTACGATTCACCGTCGGGGCTTTCCCATCTCCGCCTATAATATAACATAGATAGAAAATTTAACCTTGACCTAAGTCAAGAAGGGAGAAAATTATGCGGATATGTGTTTATATCTTTAATCCGGCTGAGATTTCTTCCAGACGCGCCTTATTGAGAATGATGATTTTGTTGCCTGATACCTTGACGGCCTTTTTGGACCTGAATTTATTCAGGGTGCGCGAGAGCGTCTCGCTGATAGTTCCCAGCCGAGCGGCCAGTTCCTTTTTGGTGATGGCCAGTTTTACTTCCGTTACCTGTCCGGGCGCCAAATCCAGCAGGTATTTAGCCAGCCGGGCTGAGACGTCCTTAAGCGCCAGTTCTTCTATCACCGTCACCATATGGCGCAGATACTGGGACATTGAAGCCAGCATATTCAGGGAAATCTGGGGATTGTCCCTGATGAGCTTAACCAGGTCGTTCTTAAACAGGAAAAACACCTCGCTGTCAATGATGGCCGAGGCATGGGCCGGCGAAAACCCCTTGGTGAACGCGGCGACCTCGGCAAAGGTCCCGCCCGGCGCGACCAGATGCAGAATCTGTTGCTTGCCGTCTGAGGAGAGTTTATAAACCTTGACCTGGCCGCTAATAACGATATAAAAGCCCTCCAGTTCCTGGCCTTCGGAAATAATCAACTGCCCCTTGCGGAACTTGCGCCGGACAATCAGACGGCTGACCCGCTCCAAATCCAGAGGGCTCAGGCCGGAAAATAGCGGCACCCGCCTGATAATTTGCTCGTATTCCTGATTGTATTGATTACGATAGTCCGGATTTTTCATTGATTTTACTATACAAAATATTTCGGCTATGTTAAGAAATAGGTTGATTTTATCCCCATGGATAGATGTCACCCTGAACCCGAAGGGACCGCGTCCAGCGAACGAAGTGAAGGGTCTCGTCGAGATTCTTCGCTTCGCTCAGAATGACAATAAGGGAGTTGTCAGCAGTATCAATCTGTGGCTGATTAGAATGGAGTGTTTACTATGAACCCGATGAAGGATTGTTTCCTGTTCCTATCCAAAAGCAAGCTGCTTCAGAAAATGGTTTCTACCTCCGGACCGGCCAAATGTTTTTCTAAGAGATTCGTTTCCGGCGAGACCCTGGAAGAAGGCGTACGCACCGCCCAGGAACTCAATAAGCAAGGAATACTGGTTACGCTTGACAATCTAGGCGAAAGCGTCAGCGACGAGAAGTCCGCCCTGGAATCAGCTGACGAGTATCTCAATATCCTGGAACGGATTAAGTCAGAACCTAACAAAAATATCACGGTTTCCCTTAAACTCACCCAGATGGGACTGGATATCAGCCTGCCTGCCGGTAGGCACGGCGATAAATTCTGTCTGGATAATATCCACCGGATTATGAACAAGGTGAAGGACTATCAGAAAAAGCTCACCATTGATATGGAGGACACGCCATACACAGACCGGACATTGAATCTTTACACTACCCTGCTTAAAGAAGGATTTGCCGGCACCGGCATCGTCATCCAAGCGTATCTCAGGCGGAGCGAAGCGGATATCCGGAATCTCTTGGCGCTCGGGCCGCGCATCCGGCTCTGCAAAGGCGCCTACAAGGAGCCGTCAAAGGTCGCCTTCCCTAAGAAAAAGGATACGGATAAAAATTACATTAATCTGCTGGCTATTATGTTCAGCCCGGACGCCCTGGCAAAAGGCACCTATCCGGAAGTGGCTTCGCACGACGAGAATATCATCAACTGGACCATGAACCACGTCAAGCAAAATAACATCCCGGCTGATAAGTTTGAGTTCCAGATGCTCTACGGCATCAGGCGCGACCTGCAGGAGAAAATCGTTAAAGAAGGCTATCAAATGCGGGTCTATCTGCCCTACGGAACACACTGGTATCCATATTACATGAGACGCCTGGCCGAACGTCCGGCTAATGTCTGGTTTATGGTCAAGAGTATGTGCTATAGGTAAAAACAGGGAACCACAGATGCACACAGATAGACACTGCTTATATAAATTAGGCGCATAAAGAAAGATAAGTATTATGTTAGCATATCCACCAAGCTTCGATTCTAATCGACTGGCTAATTCATTTCACGTAGACAATGGTGAAATAGGTATTTTGCCCATTGATACATCTGAGTTTCTTGTGGCTTGTGGAAATGACAGCATTGCCATCCTTGGATGGGAAATATGGCTATCCGACTACCGTGCAGCATTTGAAGGCAATCCTATCCCACAAAAAGGTTCTTGGTGCGGCGTAATTCCGATTAAGAATGAAAGTCTTCCCGGAGTGTTTAGTTACGATACAAAACCACGTGGTTTTCTGGAAAGTTGGAATAAGTATGTACAAAGGACAATTAAAGAAACGCAAGAGCAAGTTAATAATGTGAATATTGAGAAAGAGTTTGAAAAACAATATATTCCCTTTATTAGGTACAATTTCACATTAGAGAAAAAGTAACCCACGATATTGCCACGCCTAATTTCAAATAGGGAAAGTCTTCCTTCGTGCTCTTTGTGGTAAACGTATTTATTGTCTGTGTAAATCCGTGTTAATCTGTGGTTGCAGTTTTCTTCCGCTTGAGCCAGAAGAACAACGCTACGCTAACCACAAACAACCCGATGCTGACCCATTGCGAGTAGGATATGCTGGTAATAAAACTCTTATTATCGCCTCTCAATGATTCCACCGAGAATCGTCCGATGGCATAGAGCATCCCGGCATAGGCAATAATAAACCCGTGCTTAGGCTCCTGGGGATTACCCTTGTCATCAAACCGTTTCTTCTTAGCCCATATAATAGAAAGGATAATGAAGAATAATACGACCAAGAGCGACTCGTAGAGTTGGGCCGGATGAACCGGCAAACTCATCAGCGCATTATCAGGAATAAGGCCCTGATGGACATGGTCAATAAAAGCCGGACTGCCGGTAATCTCGCCCTGAGTGTTGGTTATCATCGGGAAACAAACCGACCAGGGCAAACCCTGAACCACCTGACCGTAGCAACAGCCGTTCAGGAAACAGCCGATTCGGCCGAACGCCAGGCCCAGCAGTATTCCAGGCATGAGCAAATCGCCGACTTTCAGGACTGAGATTTGATTCCTCTTAAGATAGTAAATAATGGAAAAAACTGCCAGAATCACCCCGCCGTAAAAGACCAGACCGCCGTGCCAGACGTAGAATACACCCCAATCATATTCACCGCGGTGCAACAGCAAATAGACCAGCCGGGCCAGGACAATAGCCGCAATGAATGACCAAATAATAAGCTTAAAGAACGTGCCAAAGGCGAAAAGCGCCGGCGGGTTATCCTGTTTCCGGCTTTTTGCATAGCGCATTGTAAAGGGAATAAAGAATCCGACAATCCCGGCCCAGATATTTATCCCGCCGTCGGCCAGATTAAACAGGGCGAAATCAAAGTTCTCGGTAAAATATATGACATGGAGCACCCGGGCGCCGACAATGCCGCTAATCATGGCAATCAGGCCGATGTCGAAGATGAGTTCGCCGGCCAGATTATCCCGTTCGGCCCGGCGCGAGATGATAAATATGGCCGTCAGGAACCCCAGCATGACCATAAACCCGTAGGAGTATATGGGCAGATGCAAAAACGGTATCTCAATTAACTTCGGATGCATAATTCATTAGTAAACCACAGATTACACAGATGGCACAGATAATATTAATACACTCCGTGTTTATCACCGGTTTTATCCCTATATCTTTTATACTTAGAATTGATATTGTCAACTTAAATAACTTGAATATTTATCCTGCGATGATAGTATCAAATTCTATGAGCACAAATTTCTTGGGTATTAGGCAGACGCCGTTAAGCCAGGCCAGATTCATCTTTCTACCACTGCCTTATGACGTCACCACCAGTTACATCAAAGGCACAGACCGAGGACCGGCTGCATTAATAAAAGCATCGGCTCAGGTAGAAACCTTTGACGATGAGCTACAGCAGGATATTACTAACAATACGAGTATCCATACACTCAATGCGCCACCCATCAATTTCCGTGCTCGGCCCGAGAAATTCATTCCGGCATTGGAACGATACACCAAATCGCTTCTCAAGGGATTATCCAAAGAACAGATTCTTATCTCATTAGGCGGTGAGCATTCCATCTCATATCCTCTGGTCAAGGCGCACCAGGAGATACGCTCAACGGATATATCGGTTCTGCATCTGGATGCCCATTCGGACCTGCGTGATTCTTATAATGGTTCAAAATACAGCCACGCCTGCGTGATGAAACGTATTTACGATGCTAACGTGCGAAGCATAGTTCAAGTTGGTATCAGGAACCTGACAGCGGACTGCGCCGCACTGATACACACTGGAATCCGGCATCCTGTATCTGGTATCCCAAAACTCTCCACCCATTTCGCCCACACCCAACCCAACTACCAAAAGTTAGGCCAGGCAATCCTCTCTAACCTTTCCCAAAATGTTTATGTCACCATTGACCTTGATGTCTTTGACCCATCAATGATGCCGGCATTAGGCACACCCGAACCGGGCGGTCTGAACTGGTATCAAGTCCTGGACATCCTGCGTCCGGTATTTCAGAAGAAGACCGTGGTCGGATTTGACGTGGTCGAACTCTGCCCTATTAAAGGCAATATCATTTCCGACTTTACCGCCGCGAAACTGATTTACCGGTTGATGGGGTATTTAAATAAATAATCAGGTGAGGCGTCCCCAGAATTCCAAAAATGTATACCGTTGAAATAAATTATCAAATAAACAAGACAGCAAAACTTGACGAGCAGCTAAATACTCTAAATTCGTTACTGGGCTCATGGAGAAATAATGGGCAGATTTTAGGAAACCAATTTACTATTGTAAAAAGAAAATGTTCTTATGCTGTATTCGTAAATATTCCTGAAAAAATATCACTTTCTCCACAGCTTGATAGTAAATACGCAGCTAAGTGCCGTAAGAATTTATGCTCTACGGGTCTATCAAAGCCCAGTATAAAAATATTAGGCAAAGATTCCGAATGCTCCAAAACATGTCTATGCAAAAAACATAGCTTCTACATTTTATTTACCACATATATTTCTTTCGAATCTCCTCTTCGTTGCGGCGATTGCTTTGGAGTAATTCCTTTATACAGGATTCCAAAAACATATGACGATGAATATAACGACATAATTATCTGGCAATCTGATTATCAATCATGTGATAGCCTTCAAATGCATTGTACTGTTGGAGAGAAATTCGGGATAAATCAAATATCTAAACTTGACAGCGCGTTAACAAAGGTGGGAATGAAAGTTTGCAAGTCAATTCAAAAAGCTACAAAGAAAAAGACATACTACTATTTATATAAAGGGATTGGTAAAAGCTACCGTTCAGAAATATCTCGAAAGTGCCCAAGTTGCAACGGCAATTGGTACCAAAAAGAATCAATTCATGATATATTCTATTTCCTGTGCAAAAAATGCGGTTTGCTTTCCAATATAGCATGGAATATTAAGTCAGAGTGAATCTGGGAACACACTAATCCGTCGTGGACCTACAGTGAGACAATTCCGCCTTTGGCAACCCATCGGAATAATGGACTATATCCCCTGTAATGTGTGATGATACCCCGGGTATCCTCTTGCAATATACCGGGTGTCGTTATACGATACACTGGGCGTCATCATACGATATACTGGGTGTCATCATACGATACGCTGACCGTCCTTATGCAATATACTGACTGTCCTTATACGATATGCTGACCGTCCTCTTACGATATACTGGGTGTCCCCATACGATATGCTGGCCGTCCTCATATAATATACTGACTGTCCTTATGCGATATACTTGGTGTCCTCATACGATATGCTGACCGTCCTTATGCAATATATTGGGTGTCATTATACGACATACCTGGTGTCCTCTCACGATATAGTGGGTGTCCTCTTATGATAAGGGGGGTGTCCCATACCCCTAGGGGAGTGGGTCAGAGCCAGGGGGGAGGTAGGGGTATTAAAACAGGACTATTAGAGCAATAATTATCTGTAATCCATTGTTAATCAAAGAGTTGTCTCAAAGGGAACTGTAACAGCAAGGACGAAATATTTCGTGTTATTTTTTTGTCCGGCGTCTTTTATGCCGCCGAATTTTTCGTGCTTGCTTTCTGGGCTTTTCATCCTGCAGGAACCATTCCAACCCGCATTTCCGGTATCTGAAAAACCAGGTTTGGATGGTCCGATAGGTCACCTTTAAGGAAAAACCTATTCGGTCAAAGGTAAAACCCCGGTCAGATAGTAGAAATGCCTCTAAGGGCTGGCATCTGTAATATTGCCCCTTTTTATAAAACTCCTCTATTGCCAATCTAATCCTGACCCGCTCTGTAAGGGTCAGTTTGATAAATTTATGCGGATATGACATAATTACATTAGTTGAATTCGTGCCTATCCCGACCCCGTCGGTTCGGGACGAAGAGTTTATTCGCTTCGCGGTCTCTGCGGAGTTCTTTGTGCCTTTCTGGCACCATGGTCCCGCCTCGGCGGGAGCGCCAGCGGTAAAGACTTACTTTTTACCTAACACCGCAGACGAGATAACCACTCCGCTTCGCTACGGGATAACTGACAGTCCCTGCGGGACTCCCTTCGGTCGTAACGCTCCGGAGTCTACCCAAATTACTTCTTACCTAACACCGCAGACGAAATGATGACCTTCTGGATATTGGACGTCCCTTCGACTATCTGGAATGACTTGGCATCCCGGAACATCCGCTCGACCGGATACTCGGACGAGAATCCGTAAGAGCCGAAGATTTTAACGGCCAGACCCGTGGCATGGACCGCGGTCTCGGCCGCGAAATACTTGGCGGTTGACACTTCCAACGAGTTGCGCACGCCCTTGTCTCTCAGATACGCGGCCTTGTGCACCAGCAGGCGGGCGGCTTGAATCTCAATAAACATCTCGGCTATCTGGTCCTGAACCATCTCGAACTCGGCGATTTTCTTGCCGAACTGTTCCCGTTCGTTGGCGTATTTAACCGAGGCGTCTAGCGCCCCCTGGGCCACACCCACGGCCCGGCAGGAACAACTCAGCCGGGTAGTATCGAGCATACCCATACATATCTTGAATCCATCTCCGGGCTTGCCTAACAGCGCGCTCTTGGGAATCCTGGCGTCCTCGAAGATAATCTCGCCTGTCGGGGCGCAGTGCAACCCTAATTTGGTCTCTATGGGTTTGGTGGTAATGCCCTTGATGTTCTTTAATTCCACAGCAAAGGCGGACATGCCTTTGTGTTTGGCGGCCGGGTCGGTATAGGCATAGACAATCCCGATATCAGCCACGTGGGCATTGGAAATCCAGGTCTTGGCGCCGTTGAGCAGATAATGGTCGCCCTTGTCCACGGCCAGAGATTTCATTGAAGCGACGTCAGAACCGGAATTGGGCTCGGTGATGGCAAAACAGCCCATCCATTCGCCGGTCACAAGTTTGGGCAGGTATTTCTTCTTGTGTTCGTCCGAGCCCCATTTGAGAATGACCTGGCCCGGCCCGATGGTCTGCATATTAAAGGGAAGTCCATAAGAAGCGCTGACCCGGGCGATTTCCTCGCAAATCACCAGAGTATCGAGCATCCCGGTCGGGCTGGCCGTGCCGCCGTATTCCTCGGGAATGATTCCGGCAAAGAAGCCCAGCTCGCCCATCTTGCGGACGATTTCCGGACGGAAGCGATGCTCCTTTTCGTCCTTCTCCATTATAGGCAGAATTTCCTTCTGGGCAAAGTCGCGTCCCATCTTCTGCATCGCCAGTTGTTCTTCAGTCAATTCAAAGTCCATATTTATCTCCTTTTAGAGCCAGTTAGCCCGTCAGGGCGTTACTGGGTCTTATCCCGGCAGTTTTTGCCGGGGTCTATCAACGGATTAAACGGATTTATCAGATTAATACGCTCACTATCTTATTTACTGAACTCTTGCGAAACGTCTACTCTGTCATTCCCGCGCAGGCGGGAATCCAGTAATTACAGGGGTCTGGATTCCTGCTTCCGCAGGAATGACATTTGCTGGAATTATAACACCGCTACACAAGTAAACCAAGAAAATAGGAACTTTTTAGGATTAAACAAGCAAAACTATTGACTTTTATGCCGGTTTTCAATATAATTAGTTGCCTATGTAGCTTTTATAATTCACGGATTTTCATCTAATCTATGAATCTATTAGATTTTGAACAACAGAATATCCCTCTCGGTGTTAAGGACCCATCCAACGGGGGGAAATACTGCACGGTCCTAAAACTAAAAGGCACCATTGATATCACTACCCACCAACAATTTGAAGACACATTAAGCGACCTCCTGGAACAGAATGCTAAGCGGCTGATTCTGAATATGTCAGACCTGAAATACATCTCTTCTTCAGGCACCGGCTTATTAATAAAGTATTACAAAAAATACCGCGATAGCGGCGGAGACATAAAACTCTCCCATCTGACGCCGCCGATATGGAAAACCCTTGACCTAATCGGAATAAACAGCGTGGTGGAAATTTTCAACACCGACAAGGACGCCCTGGTCAGCTTTAAGGACAACGAACGTTTCAAGGAAACCTCTAAACAAATCTATCCGGCAAAATTCCAGTGCCCGTCCTGCAAGGCGCTTCTGGAAATCCCCCGGCCGGCCAAATACCGCTGCCAGTATTGCAACACCTATTTCTCGTCCGATAAAGAAGGCAAGGTCAAGGCCTTCCTTTCCCGCCGGCCCAAAGTGATAGAAATCAAGTTGTCAGATGCAGCCGATAATATACTCTGGCTGGAGTCACTGGTCAAATCCCAATCGCAATGGCTGGAATTCTCAGATAATGAGGCTAAAGAGCTGACCGAGGCCCTGAGCGATATTTGGAAAATCTGCTCCGAGAAGAAAAAACACCCCTGGCACGCCTTCCGAATGACCTTGATAATAGAAGGGAACACTCCTGGCGCGCCAGACTCGGATAAGAGCAGCCCGCCCAAGATTACCGTCGGCATCATCTCCTTTGAGAACCTTAATGTCTCTAAGGCAATTATGACTAATTCCGCCATCCGCCAGAAGGTAACCTCGATTGAGATTCTGCCTCTGCTTCCGTCCGGGGAATTAATTAAGATAACCAAAATAAAGAAGTAAGATGCTGTTTAACTGGTTCAAGAAAAAGGATAAGCTCGTACCATTAGACCCCGCAGGGACTGCGGACTCCAGCCAGAAGCCGGTTAAGCCAAATAAGCCCTTTGCGCATAGCGCTCATGGCAAACCGCTTGGACGTCCCGCCATGGCGGGAGTCAAAAAACCCGCCCAGGCTGCCAAAGACACTGCCAAGCTAAATACATCCGAGAGCACAGTTATACGTATCGGCAAATTGGGCGAAGTGCTCCTGCAGTATAATATGGTTTCCAGGGAAAACCTGGAAAAAGCCCTGGCAATCCAGCAACAATCTTTTATCCCGTCCGGGCCTCAGGATAAATCCGTCCAGAAAAGAAAACTGCTGGGCGAGATTCTGATAGAAAATAATTTCGTCACGGAAGATCAACTTCTGTCTGCCTTTGCCCGCCATTGCCGTATTCCTTACATTAAACTCAACAAGTACGGACTGCCTAAAGCAGCCATAAAATCAGTGCCCGAGGATTTAATCGCCAAGCATAAAGTCATGCCGGTTGATAAAATCGGCTCAATGCTGATGCTGGCTGTAACTGATCCTTACGATACCAATGCCGTGGAGGAAATCAAGGCCAGAACCGGGTTAAAAGTAAAAACCATTCTGTGCAAGCCGAGTGAATTCGCGGAAATGGTCAAGTTTTACTATCCTCATATTACGGAGCCGCAGCCTCCGCTTCCGGAGGGGATAAACTCCGTCCCGCTTGTCCCGACTAATGGCGGGGATAATTTCGGTGATGAAAAACCGGCAGATATTCCTTCCGAAACGATTGCGCCAGATGTCTCCGCTCCCGCCGAAGGCGGGTCCGCCTCTGGCGGAGAACCAAAAACCACGCAGGAACCGAGTTTAGGCGAAGAAACCGCGGTGTTTAAGATTGAGGAATTACCATTCCCTGAACCGCCGGCCGCGCCGCCCATACCTATCAACCGGCCTACTGAAGATAAAGCAATCCATCAAGAACAGGCTGAGCCTTTGCCGGACCAGCCGCCGACGGAAACTGTGGCTGAAAATATCCAGGAAATACCGGCCAGCCAGGCAGTTTCAACAATCACAGAAAATCCCGCCATACCTACCGACAGGCAGGTAACCGCTGCCGGGGTTGCAGAAAAACAGCCGGAAGCGCCACCGGAAGATATTCCAAACCGCCTGAATAACACCGTCGAGCAGATTGAACAAACGAATCCTTCTAGCTCAGACGAGATTTCTGAGCCAACTCTCCAGCCGGTCGAGTTGCCTCCGGAAACAGAAGGGAAAAAAGAATCTTTCCTGGGCGGAGAAATAGAAGAAACAGTCCCGACTAATCTGCCTGCCGCGGAGAATCTGCCGAAGGCGCAACCGGCAAGCCCGGTACATGAAGAAACTAAAACAGAGCCTGATTCGGAAATCTCGTCACAACCACTTCAGAACCAGGAACCAGAAAGCCCAAACCAACAGCCTCCGGTAACCGCCGGAGTTAATGGTTATGATACATCTTTAATAGACATCCAGGATTTAATTACCCTTCAGCAAAACTCCCCTGATGAAAACATAGAAATAATCACTGAAGAACTGGAACCGATAGATGTGGCGCCTTATATATATCCGGGAACAAAAGAACCTGAAGACGCCATTCCATCAGCATCCCAGACGCCAATTGAGCAACAGCCCTTACAAAATGAACCCCAGCCCAGCGTGACGGAAATCACTCAGGAGGTTAAACAGGACAAAAAACCTCAGCCGGGAAAAATTGAACTGGTCGCTCAGATAGAAACAACAGGCAAGAACGAGTCGCCCGGCCGGCCGGCCGCGGAAAAGACGCAGCCGCCGCCTATCCCTCCCCTCTTACCTGAATCAGGGAACAAAACATTCAAAGAAAATCCGGTTCTGGTCAGCGACGACGAGTTCCTGATTGCCCAGCAATTATTTACCACTCAGCTGACTCATTCATGGGAAAAACTCTACCATCGCAGCAAACCGTCCCGCGCTGAAAAAGTCGATGAGTCCGAATTTGTATTTTATACCGAAACCGCAGTGCATTAATAATATATGGCTTTAGCAGACAAGAAAATCGGCCAGGTCATGGTCAAGGAAAAATTCCTGACCGAGGAACAATTACTAGCCGCTTATGACCACCAGGCGGCCAAGAAAACATCTCTCAAGGAAGCCCTGATAGATTTAAAGATGATGACCGAAGACGATATGAGGGCGGCCATGGTTAGCTGTTTCGGATTCCCCATGATTCGGCTCCAGGATTACCAGATAGACCAGGAAGCTATCGTCAAAATACCCGAAAAGAAATGCCGCCAATATATCCTCATCCCAATCTCGCTGATAAATAATCTGATTACGGTGGCTATCGCCGACCCATTCAACCTGATGGCGCTGGATGATATCGCCTTGATATCAAAATGCGAAGTTATCCCGGTAATGTCCGAAGAAAAGGATATCCTGACCGCCATCAACCAATACTATACCAAGGAAAAAACCTTCCAGGAAATGCTGCCTGAACAAGCCGCCCCTTCAGAAAACCTGGCGCATCTGCCCGGAGCCAGCGGGTCCGGAGACGAGATTGTCATCTCGACCGAGCCGGTAAACCAGGGAAAAGGCGCCCCGGAAATAGATGAAACCCCGATTATTAAACTGGCTAACCATCTGGTGGCCACGGCTATCAGAAAAAGAGCCAGCGACATCCATATTGAACCGCGCGCCAAGATGATTGGCATTCGCTACCGGATTGATGGAACCCTGACTGAACAGGAAGTATTACCCCGTTCAATCCAATCAGCCCTGATTTCCCGCTTCAAGATTATGTCCAAAATGGATATTTCCGAGCGGCGCCTGCCCCAGGACGGCCGGATTAGAATAGTCTTTGAAGGCCGGGAGGTGGATTTGCGCGTCTCATCCCTGCCTACCCGACACGGAGAAAAGATTGTTATCCGCATCCTGGACAAGGGCAATCTTAATGTCAAGATGGAAAACCTTAACTTCAGCGCGCAGAACCTGACTAATATAAAAAAAGCTCTGGATTTGCCTTATGGCATGATTCTGGTGACCGGCCCGACCGGTTCAGGCAAGACCACCACGCTTTATTCGGCTCTGGGTTACATCAATTCACCCGACCTGAATATCATCACGGTCGAAGACCCGGTAGAATATGAAATGAATATGATCAACCAGGTCCAGGTCCACCAGGAAGCCGGACTGACCTTTGCCTCAGCCCTGAAATCCATACTTAGGCAGGACCCGGACGTAGTTATGCTGGGTGAAATCAGAGATACTGAAACACTCAACATAGCTGTCAAAGCCGCCCTGACCGGACATATGGTCCTAAGCACTCTTCATACCAACGATGCTGTTAGTACGATTACCCGAATGATTGATATGGGTGGCGAGCCATTTTTGATTGCCTCTTCAATCCAGCTGGTCGTGGCCCAGCGGCTCCTCAGGAAACTGTGCGAAAACTGCAAGGAAACACAGCCGACCTCGCCTGAGGTGGCTAAGCTGTTCAAGGACGCAGGATTTTCCGACATCCCCAAAACCGTACCAAAGGCGCGCGGCTGCAACAAATGCATGCAAAGCGGCTATAAAGGCCGGCTGGCCGTCATAGAAGCCCTGGTCATCACCGAGGAAATCAGGGAACTGATTGTGAAATCAGCTAATGCCAGTGTCATAAAAGAAAAAGCTCTGGCTACCGGTATGACCCCCATACGCTACGACGCCCTAAGCAAGGTCATCGCCGGTCTCTCTCCCATAGAAGAAGCCCTAAGGGAAACTATTTGACCCGATGGGTCATCCTGTCCGATGGACTCCGAAGAGTCATACGGACTCCTTCGGAGAACGAAGTAAAGGATCTCATAGTGTTTAATCCGCTGAAACGATTATACAATTGGGTGCTATCCTGGGCTGAATCGCCCTGGGGCGCTTGGGCATTATTTGCCCTGGCCATTGCCGAATCATCATTCTTCCCGATTCCGCCTGATATACTCCTGATTGCGCTGGGATTATCCATCCCGGCCAAATCATTCCGTTACGCCCTGATATGTTCAGTCGGCTCGGTCTTGGGCGGTGTCATCGGCTATTATATCGGCTACGGGCTTTATGAAACCGTGGGCAGTTACGTGGTCAATCTCTATAACCTGCAGGATGCTTTCGACAAAATCAAATTAATGTATCAGGACAATGCCTTTATGGCCGTGGCTATAGCCGGCTTCACCCCGATTCCATATAAAGTCTTCACCATCGCGGCCGGGGTCTGCCGGATTAATCTGTGGATTTTCATCCTGGCATCGGTCTTAAGCCGTTCAGCCCGGTTCTTTATCGTGGCCACTATCATCCGCTTCGGCGGCGAGCCGGCCAAGAAATTCATTGACCGCTATTTCAACCTGCTGACTATTCTCTTTACGATTCTGCTAATCGCCGGATTCCTGCTGGTACAACTCCTGGTAAAATAGCATTACAGGAAACACAAAGAAACCCCGGTGCCCATGGTGAAAATCTACGTTTTAATGAACTTCAGATATATCTCCCGCTACCGAGGGCCGTCAAATTCGCAGAAGAAAATTCCCTGCCATCTGCCTAATACCAACTTACCAGATTCCACGACAACCATAACTGACGAGCCAATCAGCGATGCCTTGATATGAGCATCGGAATTGCCTTCGCTATGCCGATACGAATCCTTGGCCGGAATTAATTTATTAAGTGATTTCAGGATGTCTTCTTGAACAGCGGGGTCGGAGCTCTCATTAATAGTCACCGCCGCCGTGGTGTGCGGAATATGGATACAAAGCACGCCGTCCGACCACTTGTTTTCCTTGAGCGCCTCTTTAACCAAGCCGGTGATATCAATAAATTCCGTCCGGGTTGCCGTTGCAATAGAGATGGATTTCATTTATTGGTCGGCTCTATAGACACGGGCGTTTCCAACAATTTCTTGACCTCATCAGGGATTACAATTGGGGCAACCTTATTATAGTCGGAATTATTTATCTCTATCTCATATTTTATCTTGGTGGTCTTGGTCTCCTCCGGCTTTTTATCCTCCGGTTTGGTGACAGGCGTTTTGGATTCCGGAGCTTCTTCCTCGTCTTCAATATCATTTCCGCCTTCCTGCCCGCCCAGGCCCGGGATATCGCCGGTCATGGTTGCCTCCATATTAAGCACGGTCTTATAGATTAGCCCGGTGTCCTTTTCTATCCATATCCTTAATGTGGTCTTATCAAACTTAACATCCATACCCTGCATTGGGTTATTCTGCCCGGCCAGTATATCGTTGAACGCCTCGGGCTTAACAGTGGCGTCTATGACATGATACGGCTTATCCTGTATTTTTTCTTCCGTGGCAAAGGCGGCGTCCTGAAGGTGGGCGCCGTATATCTTACGCTGGACCTGCTCCAGGGACATCATCATATCCTTTTGTTCGGGCGGGACGCGCGCCCATCTCCGGCTCATCGGATCAAGCATCGCCAGGTTTTTACCGTCTGAATAGCCCTCAAAACGCATACCCATAAACTCTCCGCTGGTATAAGTGGTGTCGCCGCTTTTGGCAATATCAAAAGTCAGCGCCATTTTCATGCCCATCATTTCTATATCCATTACGATTTCCGATGAAAAGCTTTTGGCATTGAGCGAATTTTCCGAGGCCTGTTTAAGGAAACTCTTGGCGTCGGATGTATCTACCATGGTGACAACCGGCAGAACCGGTGTTTTAGGCGCTTCTTTAGTAACCGGAGCAGGAACAGGCTGCTCTGCCGGCGGCTTCACGGATCCTGATTTGCATCCGACTAATAATATCGCAGACGCCACTATGACGCCTGCCAATAGACCGTACGCTCTATTCAGTTTCATAAATATCCTTTCTTACTCGCCAGCTTGCCTCCGCTGTTTATCGGGGGAATTACTGACAGTTAGATGGCGCCAACGGTGCCATTCTTTTAAGAGTTAATCTATTTTACCCTCTTTCGGGCTGGAAGCTTCAGCCATAAAATATTTCCTGGGGATTCGGCCGGCCAGATAGGATAATCGGCCGGATTCACAGGCCAATTTCATTGCCCGAGCCATACTAACCGGGTCTTTGGCCAGCGCAATGCCGGTATTTAGCAGGACGCCATCCGCCCCCGATTCCATCGCCACGGCCACATCAGAAGCCGTACCTACTCCGGCATCCACAATCACCGGCACTTTCATCCGGCTGACAATTATCTGGATATTCATCGGGTTGGTCAGCCCCAAGCCTGAGCCGATGGGCGCGCCCAAAGGCATGACACAGGCCGCTCCGGCATCCTCCAACCGCAACGCCGTGACCAAATCATCCGAGGTGTAAGGCAGAACCGTAAAACCCTCCTTAACCAGTATTTTGGTGGCTTCAATCAGTCCGCTCAAATCGGGATAGAGCGTTTTCTCGTCGCCAATCACTTCAAGTTTAATCATATCGGACAAGCCCACCTCGCGCCCCAGCCGGGCCGTTCTCACCGCCTCATCTACCGTATAACACCCCGCGGTATTGGGCAGTATTTTATAGCGCTTAGAATCAACATAATCAAGAAGCGACTCCTTGGATTTATCGGTCAGATTGACGCGCCGGACCGCCACCGTGACGCAGTCAGTTCCGGACGCTTCAAGGGCGTCCTTCATTATCTGAAAGGTCGGGTATTTACCGGTCCCAACGCACAGCCGCGACTTGAATTCATACTTGCCGATTTTTAATGTCTTATCCATATTTAATCTGCGGCTTATCCTCCGCCCACAAATGATATTATTTCTATTTTATCCGCTTCATTAAGCCGCCGGGTATCATACTCGTTTTTAGGGACTATTGCAAGATTTAATTCCACTGCCACGGTTTCCGATTTGAGTTTCAGGCCATCCAACAGCGCCTTGACCGTATCGCCGCTGTCAATCTCCCTGGCCATGCCGTTCAACGTAATCTTCATTTTATAGATGCCGATTTCAGCTTCTCTTTAATCAAATCGGAGAACCGGCTCAAGGCCTCGGCTAATTTATCCGGCCTTTTACCCCCGGCCTGAGCTACATCCTTGCGGCCGCCGCCACTCCCCTCAATTATCGGAGCTATCTCCTTGATTAGCCCGATAGCATTAAAATCATCACGGCATAATTTAGGCGTCATCATTAGAATTAAATTGGCCTTGCCTTCGGTGACTACGGCTAAAAGGGTAATTATCGTTTCGCCACTGTTTTTCAGGTAATCGACAACAACGCGCAGATCTTCGACAGACTTATTTTCCAGGATTTCGGCAACGAGTTTGACTCCGGCGCCGGACGTCGGGATATGAGTCGCCCGCTCCAACAGGGTTTTGGCAATATCCTTATTTTCCTGCTTTTGATACTGGGTCAGCTGCGCCTGCGCTTGTTCCAGCTTTTCCGCTACCTGCTTAATCTTATGAGGCACCTGATGCGTCGTGGTCTGTAGCAACTGGGCGCTCTGGGACAGCACTTTTTCCAGTTCATAGGTATATTTAAGGGCTTCCTGGCCGGTAACCGCCTCAATCCGGCGCAGGCCTGAACCGATTGAGGCGTCTGAAACAATCCTGAAATATCCGATTTCGCCGGTCTGTTTTATATGCGAGCCGCCGCAGAGTTCCTTGCTGTAGTCGCCGATAATCATAACCCGGACGGTATCGCCGTATTTCTCGCTGAACAGGGCCATGGCCCCGAGTTTCCGGGCTTCTTCCTGCGCCATTATTTTAACGGATACGCCGGCATTGCTCCGGATCCGCTGGTTAACCAGCCCTTCTATAGACTGAAGCTCATTATCCGAAGGCGCCTTGGTCATGGAATAATCAAACCGGAGCCGCTCCGGCCGGACCAGCGATCCGGACTGTTCCACAGTTGAGCCAATGATATTCCGCAAGGCATAATGCAACAAATGGGTAGCCGTATGATTGCAGGCAATTGCCTGCCGGCGCTCACCATTAACCTCAGCCTTAATTTTCATTCCGGACTTTATCGCCCCGTTTTTCAGCCGGCCGATATGGAGGATATATTTCTCCATTTTCTGAGTGTCTTTTATTTCTATCTCAATCCCATCTGCCTTAAACCAACCTGTATCTCCGACCTGCCCGCCCGACTCGCCATAGAACGGCGTTTTATTTGTAATAATAACAATATCCTGATTAGGAATATCCCACTGGATTTTCTCCTGAGTGTTTTCTTTGATGAACCCGGACATATCCGGCGCCGGGTATTCCTGTATCAATTTGCCCGCAACCAAAATGGCTTCAACGCTCACTTCAGCTGCCAGCGTCTCGTCACCGACATAAACGCTTTCTTTGAGAATATTCCTGATTTCATCAATCTCTGTTCGGGCGAAAATCTCCGAGGCAATCTTGGACCCGGCCCGGGAAAGCTCCTTTTGCTCGGACAGGGATTTTTCATAGCCAACGATATCAAGCTTTATCCCCTTTTCACGCAGGATGGATTCGGTCAGGTCCACCGGGAAGCCACAGGTATCGTACAATCTGAATGCCTCATCACCCGGAAATATCTTACTGCCGGATGATTTCAGCTTAACCACTATATCATCCAGCAGTTTTATGCCTGATTCCACAGTCTCCTGGAATTTTTCCTCTTCGGCCTTAATGACCCGAGCGATGTGAGCGTGCTTATCCTTTAATTCCGGATAGGCCTGGCCCATTATTTCCACCACCGTAGGAACAAGCTTGTAAAGAAACGGCTTCTTGACGCCCAGATTTATGCCGTCCCGGACCGCCCGCCTCAGGATGCGCCGTTCCACATAACCGCGCCCTTCGTTGGACGGTGAAACCCCATCCGCCGCCAGGAACACCAAACCCCGGATATGGTCCGCAATCCGTTTTATCCGCGTGCCTGACTCGCTGGCAGGAGAGTATTCCACCTTGAGAACATCAACTATATGCTTGATTAAATGCTTAAAAATATCGGTTTCAAAATTAGAGACCACGCCCTGCATCACGGCCGCAATGCGCTCCAGGCCCATTCCGGTATCGATATTCTTCTTCTTCAGAGGAACCAGCTCGCCTTTATCGCGCCGGTCAAATTCCATAAAGACCAGATTCCAGATTTCCACAAAACGGTTACAATCGCAGGCAATCGAGCAGGTCGGCAGTCCGCACCCGTATTTCTCGCCGAAGTCGTAGAATATCTCAGAACAGGGACCGCAGGGCCCGTTCGGCCCGTCGCTGGGCGCATTAGCTGGCCAGAAATTGTTGTCCTCGCCGAAACGGTATATCCTGGTCTCCGGCAGCTTAATTTCCTGATTCCAGATATCATACGCCTGCTGGTCATCCTCGTAAACGCTGACGCTCAATTTCTCGGGCGGTATTTTAAGCTTCTCGGTCAGGAATTCCCAGGCAAAATGGATGGCTTCCTTCTTGAAATAATCGCCGAATGAGAAATTTCCCAGCATCTCAAAGAAGGTATGGTGGGCCGATGTCCGGCCGACCCGCTCAATGTCCCCGGTGCGCAGGCATTTCTGGGATGAACAGGCCCGGGGCGCCGGCGGCACGGTCGCGCCCAGAAAATAATTCTTGAACTGGTTCATCCCGGCTCCGGTAAAAAGCAGCGACGGGTCGCCGGAACTGGGAACGAGCGAATCGCTCGGGGTTATCTTGTGTCCCTTGTCCTTGAAGAACTCCAGGAATAAACTTCTAATCTCATCTAATTTCATTCTTATATCAACCCATGATGTTTTTTAATGTCGTTTTCCAATTCGGCGTATATCTTGGGATTCTCCTTGAGGAAATCCTTGGCCTTTTCCCGGCCCTGGCCCAATCGCTCCTTTTTATATTCCAGCCAGGCTCCGCTCTTATCCACCACGCCGATAGTGATGCCCAGGTCAATCAAATCGCCTTCGCGCGAGATGCCGCTGGCGTGCATCAGATCAAACTCGGTCTTCTTAAAAGGCGGTGCCACTTTATTCTTGACGATATTGACCTTAACGTGCGTACCGATAACTTCTTCGGCGGTATTCTTTAGCGTGCCTATTTTACGGACGTCCAGCCGGACCGAGGAATAGAATTTAAGAGCCCGTCCGCCCGGCGTGGTTTCCGGGTTACCCCAAGAAACGCCTATTTTTTCCCGCAACTGGTTGGTAAAAATAACGCAAGTCTGGCTTTTGCTGATGGCACTGGTGAGTTTACGTAATGCCTGGGACATTAATCTGGCCTGCACCCCAACCACCGGGTCGCCCATGCCGCCTTCCAATTCCGCCTTAGTCACCAGGGCCGCGACCGAATCCAGCACGACCACGTCTGTAGCGTTGCTTCGAACCAGCGTTTCCACGGTTTCCAGGGCCTGCTCGCCGCTATCCGGCTGGGAAATCAGCAGAGTATCCAGATTGACCCCAATATTCTGGGCGTAGGTCGGGTCCATAGCGTGCTCTACGTCAATGAATGCGGCCGTGCCGCCGGTTTTCTGGGCGCTGGCCACAATATGCAGACATAGCGTGGTTTTGCCGGATGCCTCCGGTCCGAAAACCTCTACAATTCTGCCGCGGGGAACACCATGTCCGCCCAAGGCAATATCCAGGCTCAAAGCGCCGGTGGAAATACATGGAACATCGGACTTGAATCCGGCGCCCAGGCGCATTATCGCGCCCTTGCCGTACGACTTCTCCAGCTGTGAAATCGCCTGTTGCAATGCTTCAAGTTTCTTATTGTCCTCTTTGGGCTCATGTTTTTTCGTGGTTGTTTCTGCCATAATTATTTTTACCTCCAGTTAAAATTACTTTGGTTTACCATTAAGACACAAAACCGAAATATTGTTTCTCCTTGTAACCTTTGTGCCTTTGTGGTTAGTTTTATTATATATTATTTCAGTTTAAAATCACGAATATTCGTATAAATTGGCCCGGCCGGCATCAAGACGCTTTGGAGCAGCGACACCTTATTTACCGCCTGCCTGCCGAAGCTCTCCAAGCTATATTTATTCATCAGGCTCCTAAACTCGTTATTATATTTGGGTAATTTATTGCGTCCCAGAGTAATATGAGCCGAGAATTTATGGTCATCGGGCTGGAACCCAATATTCAACAACTCCTTTTCCAGCGCGCTGTATAACTTTTCAATGGTATTGCTGTTATCCGCGCCCCTGACCCAGACCACCTTGGGCTGCCGCTCAACCGGAAAGGCGCCGAGGCCTTTTACATCCAGCTCAAAGGCCGGGTAATTCTGGACTACGGCTATAGCCCGCATCAGCTCGGGCAGATTCTCCTCAGCCACCTCGCCTAGAAACCTTACGGTTAAGTGGATATTATCCGGCTTAACCGGTTTCATATCCGGCTGTATCTGCTGCAGTTCGGATTGAACCGCACTAAGCTTCTCCCGTATCGATTCATCAAGGGTAATGGCAATAAATAATCGCATCTTAAAACCTGTTAGTCCAGCCAGTTCCGACGCAGCGTCGGAATGGGGTGGCGTTACAGGGTTTTATCCCGAACCGCAGGCTTCGGGGTTTATAATTTCGGCATTTCTTCTAGAATTATTTTATGGTCCATCAGGTTTATCTCCTTAATCCGGGCCTGGACAGACTTCTCTTCCCCCAGGATGCTCTGTAAAAACAGCTTATTTCCCTGCGGCCTGACCAGACTGACGGATTCCAGGACCAGCTCTTCCTGGCCGTTCTTAATTAGATAGACATTAGATTCGCACATATATTATGTCAGCAGTTAAATAAACATTCCCGAACAGGTCAAGCAAAAAGGATTGACCTTATTGAGAATCTTTGGTATAATCATTTCATGAATATCGGCACGACCGAACTGATTGTCATCCTAATCCTGGCCCTGTTTTTATACGGCAAGAATCTGCCCGAAATCACCCGGGCCCTGGGCAAGGGCTACCGGGAATTCAAGAAAACCTTTGACGGCGTCAAGAATGATATCCAGAAACAGGTGGTGGACATCACTAAAGATATTGAGATTAAAGAAGCAGGCCCGAATGATTCCCAATCTGATAATCTGATGGATGTCAGGCGGGCGGACAAAATCTACAACACCACTGAAGCAAAAGAGGACAAGCCCTCAATTAAAGATAACGACAACCTGGCCGGATAAATTACATCTTCTCCAGCGGTGTGATGCCCAATAGGACCAACCCATTGTTAAAGACCTCTTTCAAGCGGTGGACCAGGACAATCCGGGCTTGAGTAAGTTCCTGGTTATCCGAAATGACCCGGTGCATTTGATAGAACTTGTTAAACAGCGACGCCAAGGCCAGTAGATAGTTGCTCAGGATTGACGGCTCTGATTCCTCGGCGGATTGGCGGATAATATCCGGATAGTCCTTGAGAAATTTAATAAGCACGGCTTCTTCCGTGGTGTTCAGCAAATCAAACTTCGCACCGCCTTTGTCATTCCCCCGTACGGGGGAATCCAGACCAGCTTGGGATTTGGGATTTGTCAGGGCGTATTTCTCCAATATACTGGTCAGGCGTGTATGGGTATATTGCAGGTACGGGCCGGTCTCGCCCTCAAAGGTCAGAACCTGGTCCCAGTCAAAATCCACGTCTTTGATACGCTTGTTCTTGAGGTCATTGAAAATGATGGCGCCGATACCGACTGCCCGGGCCACGGTCTTGGTTTCCTCCGGAGACACCTTATCCGCCAGCTCAGGACTACGCGCTTTCATCAGAGTCTCCGAGCGCTCTATGGCCTGACTAAGCACATCTTCTAATAATATGGCCGTGCCCTTGCGGGTGGACATCTTCTCGCCCTTGAACCTGACCAGACCGAAATCCACATGCAGGCAATCCTTGGCCCATTCGTAACCCATCAGTTCCAGGACCTTGAACACCTGCCGGAAATGCAGTTTCTGGTCCGCGCCGACCACGTAAATCAGTTTATGAAATTGGTATTTCTCATAACGTTTAATAGCCGCGGCAATGTCCCGGGCCGCGTAGAGCGTAGCCCCGTCGCTCTTGCGCAATAGACAAGGCGGCATCTTGTGCTTATCCAGTTTAACCACCAGCGCGCCTTCGCTGATTTCGGTCAGCCCCTTGCTCTTTATATCTTCAATGGTTTGAGCCAAATACTTATTTGTATCTGCCTCGCCTGAATACTCGTCAAAGGTGACGCCGAGTAAGTCATAAATACGTTGAAACTCCTTTATGCTTCTTTCTTTAGCAGAAGCCCAAAACCTCTTAATAGTCGGGTCGTCACTTTCCAATCTCTGAAAAATCTTGCGAGCATTTTCTCTATTATCAGAATTAATTGATGAGGCAGAGGTAGAATAATGCGTGCTTAAATCAACCGTATTAATTTCTCCTGACATAATTTTATTAGTGATGCTATCAATTTCTTTATCTGTTATCTGGCCACCTCCCAACCCATCTAGAACATGCCCGAATTGGGTGCCCCAGTCGCCCAGATAATTAATGCCCACGCATTTATATCCCAGGGCCGAATAAATTTTGTAGAGCGCATTACCAATAACCGTGGAGCGCAGATGCCCGATGCCGAACGGCTTAGCAATATTAGGCGATGAATAATCTATGACCACGGTCTTACCGGCGCCGGCCTGCGGAATCTGCAATTCCTCCTTCAGGACAATCTCAATGACCTTGGCATTATTCAGGAAGATATTGACATAGCCATAGACCACGGTGACCTTTTCTATCAATCCGACTGGTTTAATAGCGGCGGCTATTTTCTGGGCCAACTGCTCAGGCGGCGTCTTCTTTTCCTTGGCCAGATGGAAGCAGGCCAGCGAATAATCGCCTAATTCAGGCCGGGCGGATTTGCCCAGCGAGGCGGCCACATATCTGGGCGATAATCCGGCCTGCCTGATTATCAGATTAACCAACTCTTGTTTGATACTGCTCATAAAGAAACATCTTACCAGAAAAGATTAAAGAATACAAAGATTTTAACACGAATCACACGCCCTATTAAAACGGGCGTCCGTAGGGACGAATAAGGCGAATTATACGAATAGCTAAGTTATAAACAAATTTCTTATATTATTCGTGGTATTCGTTCCATTCGTGACATTCGTGTTCCTCTTTTCCTTGACTTTTAGCGCCGTGTTTGTTATAAGATTATCATGTCAAAAACAACCAAATGGAAATGCTCGCACTGCCAGTATCTGCTCGAGGCGGATAAGCCGCCGGAGGAATGCCCGAGCTGCCATAACAAATGCGCATTCACCGACGCCACCTGCTATACCCCGGAATGCGGCGGCGAGGACAATATCGACCCGAAACTATTCGAGAAAGACAAGGAGAACCTCTCTTAAAATAATAATCGTAGCCACGAAGGCGTTAAGACACTAAGATGTCATTCTGATGGCGCCAACGGCGCCAGAAGAATCTCACATTCGAGACCCTTCGTTACACTCAGGGTGACAGAAACGCAGAAAGGGATTAACATGGACTACTTTTTCAATGCCGAGGAGATATTCCACATTGCCGTGATGATAGAAGACAACGGCGAGAAATTCTATAACCACGTCAGCGCCACCACCACGGACGCCAAGACCAAGGACATCTGCGCCAAGCTGGCCGGCCAGGAGCATAAACACCGCCTGCTCTTTGAGAAACTCTTATCCGACGTGGTCAACAAAAAAGGCTCCATGTATAACATCGCCGATTTCCCCCAGGACGACCTGTCCTATCTCAAGGCCGTGTCCGACTCCAACGTCTTCACCCAGGCGCTCAACCTCAAAGACGTCTCGGCCAAAATAAAGAATACCAAAGACGCCATAATCATCGCACTGGACTTTGAGAAGGATTCCATCCTGTTCTTCATCCAGATGAAGAAATTCACCCGGCCCGAATGGGGCCAGGCCGAAATCAACAAACTCATTGAGCAGGAGCAGGAACACATCGTCACCCTGACCACACTGCTAAAAGAGCTCTAAATAACCAACGCCTGCGGTAACCGCGAAGCGAGAATGCGGCGTATGTTCCACGAGCAGGAGTGCCGCACCTGATTATGCAAAATGGCCAGAAATAAAATAACCACGGCCCAGGACCTCTACAACTACACCAAATGCCAGTACCGGGTATACCTGGACTCAAACGGCGACCCGGCTGAAAAAGGCCAGGTCGGCCCCTTCGTCAAACTACTCTGGGAAAACGGCCTGATAAAAGAGCGGGAATACATCGCCACCATCAGCCCGGATAAGGTTGAGGACCTGAGCATGTATTTACCCGACAAGGCCTTCGAAAAAACCATCGCCGGCATGAAAGCCGGCCAGGAAATTATCTACCAAGGCTGCCTCCAGGCCGACAACAATTCCGGCCGGCCAGATATCCTTCTAAAGCGAACAGACGGCCAATCCAAATTCGGCCAGTATTATTACGAACCGATTGACATCAAGGCCGGCCGGGGCTGGGAAGAGCGCGACGGCAAGCGCATTAAATTCAAGGAACATTACGCATTCCAGGTCATGTTTTACCTGATGCTGGTCCAATCAGTCCAGGGCTATGCCCCGAAAACAGGCCGGATTGTCAACATCGAGAAAAACATAGACGAATTTGACGCGGACACCTTTGACGACGATTTCCGGATCGCCCTGGCCAGCGTCAACGATTTGGTGCACGGCCGGACCATATCCGAACCGGTCCTGGGCGGCGGCTGTTCCCAATGCGAATGGTACGAACATTGCCACGACTGGGTCGTCAAAAACAGCGACCCAACCGGGATTTACTTTGTCGGTTCCGTCAAATTCCACCTCAAGCGCGTCGGACTGCGCACTATCCGGGACATCGCCGAAATGGACGTGGCCGGATACCTGGACGGCAAGAACAAGATACCCCGAACCGGCGTAAAAACCCTGGAGCGGATGAAAGAGCGGGCCCGGGTGATACTGTCCGGCCAGCCGAACATCAGGCCGGGCTACACTTTCCCGGCTGTGGCCCGCGAGATATACTTTGACATCGAAGACGACCCGACCCGCGGAATTACCTACCTCTTCGGCATGCTCATCCGGCAATCCGGCAAAGAAACGCACAAATACTTCGTGGCGGACCGGCCGGAGGACGAGGAGCAGACCGCTAGAAAATTCTGGGACTTCATCAGCAAAACCGATGACGCGGTCTATTATGTCTATTCCCACAAAGAGCGCTCGACCCTGAAACAACTCATGGCCAGGTACCGGCTGGACAGCGCGGTCTTTGATAAATACGTCGAATCCGAATTTGACCTGTACAAAGGCCTGGTCGAGGCGTATTCAGACTGGCCGATACACTCTTACGGCTTAAAACACATCGCGGCTCAAATCGGATTCAAATGGCGCGACTCGGACCCGTCCGGCGCCAACTCTATCGCCTGGTATAACGAATACCTCAAAGACCCGGCTGACCAAAGCAAGATGCAGCGGATTATTGACTACAACGAAGACGACTGCCGGGCCATGATCGCCCTAAAAGATTACTTCCAGAAGGCGTAGCAGAAAAATAAATAATAACCAGCCCAAGCGCGTGTAAATGGCGGGATGGAATTTATACCTTGTTCTGAATGACTCTTTTAACGCAAGGCCTGCCGGCGGTATACAGATCTGAACAACATCATTAATATAATCAGCAGGAATGCCTCCGGCCCAAGCAGGCCGCACATGCCACCTTTGCCCTGGCCGCTTGAACCGCTGCTGGTCGAAGAGGTTCCGCTTGAACCGCTGTCAAAAGCACTCTCGACAGTTATAATTATGCTCTCTGAATCGGTTCCGCCATTAGCCGTTGCGCTGAAGAATATCATGCAATCTTGTGTCTGGGTATAATTCGGAGTCCAGGAGAAAACTCCGCTGACCGGGTTAAGCGTAGCGCCAGTCGGGGTCCCGACCATAGAATACGCGATGGCATCGCCGTCCGGGTCAGAAGCGGACAAGGTAAAGGCCAGCAACTCATTCACGTTCACATTCTTATTCCCGGGCGAAGTCAGCACCGGCGGCCCGTTTACATTATTCACCGTTATAGTAATCGCCTGGGTATCAGAAAAAATCGTTGATCTGGCTGTAAAGGTCACCGGATACGACCCGGCCTGGATATAATTCGGAGTCCAGGCGAACAGGCCGCTGACAGAATTGAACGCAGAGCCGGTTGGAGTCCCGACCAGAGAATAATTTATCGGGTCACTCTCAGGGTCAGAGGCGGACAAAGTAAACACCAGCGCCTGCCCTTCATTCGCATTCTTATTGCCCGGCGAGACCAGCACCGGCGCCCGGTCAATATTACCTACACTTATCGTAATGATCCCAGAGTCGGACAGCAGATTGGCCGTGGCCGTAAAGGTCAACGTATAGGTCCCGGCCTGGGCATAATTCGGGGTCCAGGAGAACAGGCCGCTGGCGCTGTTTAAGGTCGAGCCGGTCGGTGTGCCAACCATAGAATATGTACTCGAATCTGAATCCGGGTCCGAGGCGGATAAAGTAAACGATAATACCTGCCCCTCATCCACACTCTTATTCCCGGGCGAAGCCAACGCCGGCGCCCGGTCAATATTGCCTACATTTATGGAAATGGTTTTGAAATCGGACAACAGATTTGCCCTGGCCGTAAATGTCAGCGCATATGTCCCGGACTGGGTATAACCCGGTGTCCAGGCGAACAAGCCGCTGGAGCTGTTTAACGCCGAGCCGGTCGGGGTGCCAACCATAGAATATGTAATTGAATCTGAATCCGGGTCAGAGGCGGATAGCGTGAACGTTAACAATATATTTTCGTCCACACTCTTATTCCCGGGCGAGGTCAACACCGGCGCGCGGTCTGTATTAGTCACGGTAATTGTAATCATCTCGGTATCTAATGCCCCATTGGCCGTAGCGGTAAAGCTCACCGGATACGACCCGGACTGGGTGTAATTCGGGGTCCAGGCAAACGCGCCGCTAACGCTGTTTAAGGTCGAGCCGGTCGGTGTGCCAACCATAGAATATGTACTCGAATCTGAATCCGGGTCTGAAGCGGACAAGGTAAATGACAGTGCTTGCGCTTCATTGACACCCTTATTCCCGGGCGATGTCAGCACCGGCGCACGGTCAACATTACTGACATTTATGGTAATGGTCTCGGAATCGGACAGCAGATTAGAACTAGCCGTAAAGGTTATCACATAAACCCCGGACTGGGTGTAGCTCGGGGTCCAGGAGAACAGGCCGCTGACGCTGTTTAAGGTCGAGCCGGTCGGTGTGCCAACCATAGAATATGTAATCGAATCTGAATCCGAGTCTGAAGCGGACAAGGTAAATGACAGCGTCTGCGCTTCATCCACACTCTTATTCCCGGGCGAGGTCAACACCGGCGCGCGGTCTGTATTAGTCACGGTAATTGTAATCATCTCGGTATCTAATGCCCCATTGGCCGTAGCGGTAAAGCTCACCGGATACGACCCGGACTGGGTATAATCCGGGGTCCAGGAAAATAAACCGCTGGCGCTGTTTAAGGTCGAGCCGGTCGGTGTGCCAACCATAGAATATGTAATCGAATCTGAATCCGGGTCTGAAGCGGACAAGGTAAATGACAGCGCCTGCGCTTCATTGACACCCTTATTGCCCGGCGAGGTCAGCACCGGCGGCCCGTTTACATTATTCACTGTAATCGTAATAGCCTCGGAATCCTGTAGCCCATTGTTCGTAGCGATAAAGGTTACGCTATAAATACCCGACTGGGTATAATTCGGGGTCCAGGCGAACAGGCCGCTAACACTGTTTAAAGTATAGCCGGTCGGCGTGCCAACCAGAGAATAGGTGGTAGTATTGCCATCCGGGTCAGAGGCGGACAAGGTAAATGACAGCAACTGATTTTCATCCACATTCTTATCGCCCGGCGAGACCAGCACCGGCGGACGGTCAACATTATTCACGGTAATAGTGCTTGTCCTGGAATCGGGTAAGCCCTGCGCCTTGGCCGTGAAAATAACCTCATAGACGCCGGACTGGGTGTAATCCGGGGTCCAGGAGAATCCCCCGCTGACGCTGTTTAGCGTCGAGCCGGTCGGCGTGCCGACCATATAATAACTTATCGGGTCGCTCTCAGGGTCAGTGGCGGATAGCGTGAAGGTTAACAATGCCGTCTCGCTGACACTTTTATTCCCGGGCGCAATCAGCACTGGCGGGTTATCCATCTCCGCCACGGTTACGGTAATGATCTCGGAGTCGGACAGCAGATTAGAACTAGCCGTAAAGGTTATCACATAAATCCCGGACTGGGTATAGTACGGAGTCCAGGAGAACAGACCGCTGGAGCTGTTTACCGCAGCGCCGGTAGCCGTCCCGGCCAGAGAATACGTTATGGTATCTGAATCCGGGTCAGAGGCGGACAAGGTAAAGGACAGCGCCTGCCCTTCATTTACATTTTTATCGCCCGGCGAGACCAGCACCGGCGGCCGGTCGCTATCGCTTACATTTATAGTAATGGTCTTGGAATCGGATAACAGATTAGCCCTGGCCGTAAAGGTTACCACGTAAATCCCGGACTGGGTATAGTCCGGGGTCCAGGAGAATATGCCGCTGGAGCTGTTTACCGTAGCTCCGGTCGGCGTCCCAACCATCGAATACGTGATGGTATCTAAATCAGGATCTGTGGCTGATAGCGTGAAGGTTAACAATACCATCTCGTTGACATTCTTATTCCCGGGCGAGGTCAGCACCGGCGGCCGGTCTTCGCCGGTCTGGATGTTACCGCTCAGCGGCAGTCCGCTGGGCGTGACCGGTCGGGCCGAATCCACGCCCCAGACCTTCAATTCAGCCAAAGCCGCCAGATAGGTTGCCGTGCCGCCCACCGAACCGATAAAATCATAGGTCACCAGAAAACTCCGGCTGGCTCCGCTCGGCACCGTATAGACGCTATCGATAGTCGCGGAAGTGCCTGAGAATACGCCTGAGCCGACCAGGACATCGCTCCCGCCCACCAAACCATTAGCATCAGTATCGTAATATACTTTGGCGCCGGTCACGTTCGCGAGCGATCCGGTTCCGGAGTGATTAATCTTCCATCTATGCAGGCGCATCGGCTCAAAAGACCCGGCGCTGAGCTCGGCCTGGAGCATCGCATAATTCGTTTCTCCACCCACAATCGTGCCGGCCGGCGGATTATTGCCGCCGATTGCGCCGGCCAGCGTGCCCTCATCGTAGACCTCCAGAAACGAAGGGAATATGGCACGCTCGCCGCCGGTGGTCACCAAAGTCAGGGCCCGCATGCCTACTGTCGCCGTGGAAGCAACGCTGACATCAAGCCAGATGGTCGTGGAGCCGGAACCCAACGGCCAATCTGCAGTATAACCGCCATAGCCGTCAAAACCCTGCCAGTTAATGGTGATTCCGCCTCCGTCCAAGGTCAGCGTCGCCAATCCTGAAGGGTCCTCAGGCATGCCTGTTCCGGCCAGTCCGATGATGTTCGTCGCGCCCCGTTTAATCCTGAGCCCGCAATCCCAACTGTATGTTCCGACATACTCCCGGACCGCTGTTGTGACGCGCATGGTTGGGGTCCCGGCCAGGACCGTCGCATTTGCCGTCGTGGTGTTGCCGGCCGTGACCGTAACGCCGTTAAGGTTAGTGGAATCGTTAGCCACAAATACCGTTGGCGTCAGGCTCCAGGGTAATGAACCGGCATCAACATTAAGATCCGAGGTCGCGTAAGTCGGCTGGAATTTCAGGGTATAACTGCCCGGCGCCAGGCCGTCAATATGGTAAACCCCGCTTCTGGAATATGTGGTTGTTACCGTCCGGCTCAGGGAATCATAGACTGCAATCAAAGCGCCGTCAACATTGGTTCCGCCTCTGGTTATTGTGCCGTGGATGCTCCCCCACGTTCCGGCCGTAACCGGATAAAGCACATTAGCGGCAATCTGGTCATCCGACGCCAGACGCCGGCCTCCTGTCAACACCCCGACATTGCTGATGCCTGGCAACAACGGGTCCCAGCTATCAACATAAGACATGGTACTCTGGGCATAAGGACTGTGGTCCAGCCCGATGGTATGGCCGATTTCGTGCACCGCCACCCCTTCCAAATCACTCGAGGTTGAACCATCGGTTGACCAGGAAGCCGAGCGCCGGAAACAGATATCCGTATTAATAAAATAACTGCCCACATAACTGTAAGAAGCCAATCCGGAAAATCCGGCCAAACTGGAGCCCCACTGGCTATTATCAGAACTATCCGTAAATCCGATTGAAAAATCCTGGTCATAGGCGGTGCTGGTAATATCGCTACCCCGGGTAAAGCTAATGGCGCAATTCGTCGAATCCTCCCAGGTCTGGAAGGCGTTGATAATCGCATAATTGTAATCCTCAGACGGTATGGCATAAACGCCGGCCGTGATAAACCGGTACCTTACCTTGCCGGACTGGAAATAGTTTGCCGGCGTCTGGGCCGCCAGATTCCATCTAACCCCGCCGGACGGAACCGGCGTCCAGGCTATCTGAAGATACCCGGAAGATATTGAACTCATCCCGAGCAGCATTAAAAGAACCAGGATTTTGGTTACCCCGTTCTGGCTCAGCCGGCGCCGGAGCAATAAAATAAACACGAATGCGAATAATCCCAGGCCGATGAGGATGAACCAGGTATCGGACGAAACGCGCTGAGCCGAATCCAACGGCTGGCCGCCAGCTGATGGAATATCGGACTTGACTACCTTGGGCTGGATTATTGGCGGCGTCACCTGCCTGGTCGGATTGTTTATGGGCGCCAAAGTATTTATCTGATTAATGCCGCCGGATTTCACCTCATCCTTGTTTTGAGGCGTTGGATTGGGAACCCCCAACCGTTTCCGGATATCATCCAGCGGAATGACCTCGCGCCGGCCAACCATGGTTAAGGTATCGCCGACCGGCAGGTTATATCCGGAGTAATCGCGGATGGCGTTGCCAGCCTCTATCCGGAATGAGCCCTGGGTCAAGCCAAAAACGGTCCACCAGTCCTGGCGGAAAGATGATAATCCCAACAGCCAGCGTTCCCCCTTGCGGCAGGCCAGTCCGGGTCCGGACACGGTCGTCACGCCGTCGGCCGTACCGCCGGGTTGGCGGATAATAACCTCTGTTCCGGGCTGCTCGCCCTTCCAGGTCTCTTCCAGCTTAAGGGTCACCTCGGTATAAACCATTCCGTTATCATACAGGCGCGTAGCCACATCGCTGACTATGCCGAAGACCATCAGCCCGCTGCCCGCGTATATTTCCTCAGGCGCCAGGTACCGGGCCCGGGCGCCGAAATCAGCCGGGCTTGACTTCGGGGATTCATTATTTGGAGATGTTTCCTGGGCCGGCATTGTCCCGGCAACGGCGCACATTAAAATAACGCTTATCAGCCCTAACCGGATTATTTTATTATTCATATCAAACTAGGCGGAATCAGTTATCTCAAATGAACATCTAAACGCCGGGGCGCCTTTAGCGCCGCCTGACAGGCTCTCTTGTACTATTTTCGTGCGCTTACTATAGATAAAAAAGCCGGCTTCTGTCAATAAAAATATTCAGGGCATACCGAAACGTAAACAACAGAACAAATCTCTAACATATCTCCTGCTTGACGCTCCTGACGGAATAAAAAACCTGTATTCTGTTCCACACTGCCGGCCAGATTAAATAACATATATCTTGACTTGGCATTCTGCCCATACTATATTTTACGCAGATGGGATTTTTTGATATTCGTATGATGAAAACTTGTTTAACGACTGCTTGCCTTGTTCTGTTATTCACTTCCGTGATTTATTCTGCCGCCTTTGGCGAGCCTCGCCCCGAAGGGCGGGAGATGCCCATTACCGGCACCGATGAAATCGTGGTCACGGCCCGCCGGACGGACGACAATTACCTGCAACTGCCGATGAACATCACGGTCCTGTCCTCAAAGGAGTTGGCCAACCTGCCGGCGCATAATTTAGCCGAGGCGCTCAACTTCGTGAACGGCCTGGATATCCAGTTCCGAGGCCCGGTCGGCCAGCCGTCTTCCTTGAGCATTCAGGCCTCTTCTGCCGGCCACGTCCGGCTAATGGTGGACGGCGTCCTGATGAATTCCCAGGGCATGGCATTCGCCGACCCGTCGCAGTTCCCCATTGAGAATGTTGA
>Ga0208373_1001373_pt1 | contig 33023 bp, 40 predicted proteins | sample RifOxyC2_FD_184036 | JGI IMG/M metagenome (GOLD analysis project Ga0208373, IMG submission 184036) | Soil microbial communities from Rifle, Colorado - Rifle Oxygen_injection C2 (SPAdes) | ecosystem: Environmental > Terrestrial > Deep subsurface > Rock core/Sediment | place: Rifle, Colorado... | reverse complement strand
CTGATATGTTGTCCAGCCGGCATTTTTCCTTCGTATCGTTTCCAAAAGCTTTCCCCTGGTGAGTTTCATGCATGGAAGAAACTCACCGTAGGGAAATAGTTTCGGGATAACACAAGCACAATCTTGTAACACAATCTTTATATATCTTCCAACCCCCCTGCATGTATGATCGAAGGGCTCTTGAAGGAATCGTCGTGGGTGACAGTAAAGCTGGTCGAGACATTCATTCTTCTGCTGGTAGGTTTTGCCCTGAGCACTTTTATCGGCACTCTCATCCAGCGAATCGTGCTGAGGAAACAGAAGATGGTGAGGGAAAGCCAGGTCGCAAGAAGGGTGCGCCTGATCGTGATGTTTTTGTTCCTGACCCTCGCGCTCCATAATCTCAATACTCATTTGTTCATCGATCTGGCCTTGAGCATCTATGGGCTTCTTCCTCTTTTATTGGCCCTGATCCTTATCATGATCCTGGCAGTTGTCGGGGTAGATCTTGTTGTCAACCTCTTTGAGCGCGCCCTTTCAAGTATCGGTGTTGGAAGCTTCTTGAAGGACATGAATCAGACAGCATTCTTGCATACGATGCTAGCATTCCTCAGGATTGTCTTATACATGTTTATTTTCTTTTTAGCGCTCGATTATTTTAAGGTGGAATCCGGCCTCACATCCCTTGTCCTCTTCATCCTCTATACTACCATTATTGTTGGGGTGATCATGGTCATCCTTGGCACAAAATCTTTTGTGGAGAATTATGCCTCCTACCTGCAGATGACCATCACGAATACTTTTCGCGTGGGGCAGCTCGTCAAGCTGGATGACACGGAAGGGACAATTGAGGAGATATCCCCTCGGGGCGTGGTTATCAAGACTGATGATGGATTCACATCTGTTATTCCTGTGTCAAGGTTTGCAAGTGAGATTGTGGGGGTAAAAAAGCACAAGATTGATGTCCAGTCCTTGACAAAGCTCCAGCAGGTGTTTGTTGCGCAAAAGCCCTCCTGGTGTGGTCCTGCTGCTGCTGCGATGATCCTGAAGATTTTTGGCTTTCCCATTACTCAGGAGGGGATCGGAAATGCCTGTGGGGCAAAAGAAAATGTTGGTACTGCTCCGCAGGTCCTCATTGATGCCGTAGAAAAATTGACGAACAAAGATGTCCGGGGCGCATGGATTGATGTTGATCATATCAATAATCTCACCGAAGAGTTGAGTGAATGGCTCAGTGATGGTGCATTGATCATTATTGATTTCAAGAAGAATGTTTTATTCCCCCAATCAAAGCGTGCCCATTACGCTGTCTGCCTGGCGATAGAAAATAATAATCTCCTCCTTCTTGATCCAAGTTCCATCAAAGGCGGGGTGTACTTTGCAAACCCTCTCTTGATCTACAAGGGGATGGATACATTTTCAGAATTATTCCAGGGAAAGAGAGGGTATATTGTTTTTGTGCCAAGTGATACCGTTGGGTATCACCGTATCGCAAATAACCGGGTCTTTCCTCCTGAAAAGCCGTTGTTCAAGAAGATAGGGACTCATATCACAAGGAAAAGTATTGAGGCTCCAAAGCTGCTGGAGAATATCATGCCAACAAGAGTGCGAGATGCCCTTCGCAGCATTGCAGAAAAGGAGAAGATTGATCGTGTTTGGAGACCAGAGCCAAGGAAGTGATGGTATCATTCTGTGTGTTGTGTATAAGATAAGCGGGTGTTGCTTGTTATGTGATCATTCCCGCCACTTTGTGTTTTGGGAGGATTTCAATTAACTACTTATGAGTTAGTAAAATAGCAACATTTATATATACTTCTTCACCTCTTCTTGTATCATGTCAGATTTAACGGCAGTGCTTAATGATGGTCGTGAACAAGTCCCCACCACTGTAATGCTTGATCCCTTTCATGTTGAGGTGGGTGCTATTCCTTTTGTTGTTCCTTTGTTGAGGGATGGTGGTAGGGTTTTTGCTGGTGGATCTGTTGTTCTTGCTGAAAGGCTTCGTGCTTTGCGTTCTGGTGATGCTGAGCAAATAAGTGCTTGGTGCAGTAATTATTTTGATCTTGCTGATGCTTGTATTACTTTTGAGGATCAGTTGAAAGCGCAATCTGATTCTTCTTTGTTGACTGGCATTCGTGGTGTGGTGGGGACTTCTGATGGTTCTTGTGTTGCTGTTGATGCAGCAGCAGTCTCTCGTGCTACCAATGATGATATGAGATATTTTCCAGTTATGGATTCTGAAACGGTTTCTTATGGGGTTGGTGCTGCTGCGGTGAGTAGGCCAGTCCAGAGTGTTGTTTTGTTGAAGTATCATGACCCTTATTTTATTGAATTGAGTGGTGATCAGTTTACTTCAGTTGCTGTTAAAGCCGTGAGAAGGCCTGATTTTGTCCACGGAAGGGATATGGAAGAATCAGAGCTTGTTTCTGGTGGAGTGATAATTCATCCTGTCTATAGGGCTTTATGGCCTGCTGAGCTTGTTGTTCCTTTGGTCTCCGAGACTTTCAGATTTAATAGAGAAGAACATGGTTGTAACACTAGTATGGGTGTTTATCTTGCTAGAGAGCCTCAAGGAAGTGCAAAAATGCGGGCCTTCTGTGCTGGCAGGCTTGACTATTGGTCTAGGCTGGTTGGCGGCTACGGCATCGGCGATGACGACCTCCGCCTTCTCGGGGTAGTGGAAAGTGGCGCCGCAGGCGCCGCAAAAAAATAGTAACCCTTATATAATACTACTTTTCATTTTTGTTTCTCGGCTGTGGTTCCAACATGTTTTGGAATAATAGCTGGGCTACATGCTTTTTTGCTATGGCTTTTACTAAGTCATGAAATACAGTTGTGACACGCACTCTGAGGGGTGTATGGCTGAAACAGCAGTGGATTATTGGCAAAAAAGCTACATGTTTGGCGGGCCTTCTGTGCTAACAGGCTTAACAATAGGTCTAGGCTGGGTGGCAACAACAACATCGGCAATGACAACAACCGCCTTCTCGGAATAGTCCAGCTGTAAGCCGATTTCAGATGAGCAATAACAAGGACTTATGGAAGGACCTTTGCAGTTATGATAACCTTTTCCTTGCATATAAAAAAGCAAGAAAACATAAAACAACCAAGTATTATGTGATAGATTTTGAGAAAGATATTGAGGATAATCTTCTGTTGCTTCGTTCCGAATTATTGCTGCATTCCTACACTCCAAAGCCATTGATCAATTTTATAATCCGGGATCCTAAGACAAGGAAAATCTCAAAATCAGATTTTAGGGATAGGGTAGTGCACCACGCTTTATGTAACATTATCGAGCCTCGATTTGATAAGTCATTTATCCATGATTCCTATGCCAATAGGGCTGGCAAAGGGACTCTTAAAGCAGTAGAAAGATTTGATTTTTTCAAGAGAAAGGCCAGCAAAAATGGCGCTATCCCCTGTTATGTGCTTAAGGCTGATGTAAAGAAATATTTTGAAACAGTTGACCATGATATATTGCTGAGAACCATACAGAAGAAAATCAATGACCAGAGGGTGATCTGGCTCATAAGAAAAATTCTTGGTAACCCCCTCGGGAAAGAGCGTTCAGGAAAAGGCATGCCTCTTGGTAACTTAACAAGCCAATTCTTTGCCAATGTCTATCTCAATGAACTTGACCAGTTTGTCAAGCAGAAGCTAAGGGCAAAATACCTCATACGATATGTCGACGATTTTGTTATTTTGCATCCTGATAGGTGTATTTTGATGGGGTATAAGGAAGAGATTAATCGATTTCTTAAGAAAATGCTAGATATCGAGCTTCATCCTAATAAGTCAAAGATAATCTTGCTTGGTAATAGACTAACATTTTTGGGTTTTAGGGTGTTTTATTATCATAAGTTATTGAAGAAATCTAGCATAAGAAAGATGAAGGCAAACTTTGAGAGATTGAAGGAAGAATACAAAAGAGAAAGAATTGGCTATGATACGATATATGATTTCTTTGAAGGATGGATGGCGTACGCAAAAAACGCAAATACATACACGTTGAGAAAAAAGATCCTAGTAGATTTTGAAAGTGATTTCTCTGGCAAAATTTCAGCTAAGGAGGTCAACAGATACCTTATGATGCAGATGAGACCCGCTCCTTGTAGAGAGACTGCATAGATAATGGTCATCCTCTCGCAAATACATCTGGTCTTCCAACACAACATTAAAATTTCACTCTCTAGTAGTAATTAACCGAAATCTTTTTATATCAACAGTGCTTGGTAAGGTGCTATGGGCAGAGCAAAACTTTCTCTCTGGAGACCTCTGAGATCTCTTATAGCGGGCGCAGCTGCACTGCTCGCAACTGCTCCTTCTCCAGCCCAGGATGTTAATTACTACTATTATTATAACACTCCCGCTATGTCAGGAGTAGGGTCACAGGGTCCTTTTGGCAACTTCAATGCTTCAAGGATTGGAAGATATGGACTCTCTGAATATTCCACCCCTTACGGCTCTGGTTTTACCGCTGCAGGTCCAGGATTCATAATCTCCTCGAGCTCTGGTCCATTCGGCATATCAGCCGGAGTATTTGGAAGGAATGGCGGTTTTGTTATCTCCTCTCCGGGTAGTCCTCCTATCGCTCCTCTTACACCCGGTTATGGGTATCCTGGCTACACGGGAGGGTATTATCCAAATGGTCCATCACCGATGACGCAAGGGTTTGCTGCAAGGTTTAATGGACAAAGTGTCCAGCCGTTGACTGGAATTCCAGGAGGGGGGCAACCGTACGATCAAGTCCCTTCAAGGCAAGTTGTAACGCCAACGCTGCCTCCATCACAAGAACAAAGCCCGTCAGTATCTCTTCAGCCTATCTCCCCCCCAAGATCTCTCATCTCTCCACCGCGTCAATCTCCCACATCTCCTCCAGGGCTCCCATCAGAGAGGCCCTCATCGCTTTCAGATCGTCTGCTGGAAGCAGCAGGAGAATATAGCTCATCAGATCGCTCTCTTGCCAGGCGTTGGCATTTTTATGATGTTGATTCCCTTCCTCCTGAATATCAGGATGAGATTGATGGTTTTCCAACGCCGGAATTCTTAGCAATTTCCCATAATGGCAATCCTGATCTTCCAGGCGCAAGGAAGTTTCCCATTTATGTTGATCCAACACTTGATGAATTGGCGGCAACAAGAGACATCACTGCTGTCTATCTTCTCCCGGATGCCTCAGCTAATCAAATACGAAATGCTCTTGGCCCTGCCATTGCAAGGATTGATCGGCTTCTTCAAGACGAATAACTTCCTGATCAGGTAACAATACTATCGCAAATGGCATGATCTCCATGCCGAGTTTTTGCAATAAGCAAAAACAGTTTGCCTGCCAGTAGTATTGTTGCCTTAAATATTCTCTAAGCAAAAATAATGTTTTTGTTGTTGCCGAACTGTGGGACTGCCACTAACCTCTTAAAAACCGCAATCATTATATACAAAACACGCAGGTGGCCATTCGGTGATTTATTATGGCAAAGAAAGAAGAAAATGTTTCTCGTGATGAACAGATCGGGTTCCATAAAGGTGCCCTGGCAACGCTGGCAAAAGAAAGGGAAGAAATGATGCGTGTTCTTTCAATTGTCGAGCAGCTCATGCAGATGCACATCAAGGGCTTGAAGGAATTTGGCATCGACCTGGAAAAAATGGCAAAGGAGCAGGCAGCAAAGCAGAATAAGAAGAAGATCGAAGACATTGTGAAATAATGTTCTCTTCATTGCTTCATTATGCTCTCATTCACCTGCACAGGCCACCCGCTTCTCACTGGCACTCATCAAACCACGTTCGAGTTCACAAAGGATGACCATCTCACGGAGAGGGGTACGTGCATTATTGGTGTCAGCGCAGATTTTTCTTTAGAAAAGGTAAAAGAATTCATTCAGGAAAAAGTCAAAGCAAGCAATCTCTCTGTTGTAATCACCATCAGTGCAGGTTCACATGAGGAAACAGTCACTGCAACACTAAATCCAGATTTCAGTCATCCTTCAGAGATGGTCATCAGGACATCTAGCTTCTTGGACAAGAGGACGTTTGCGGTAAGGGCAAGCAAGAGCGCAAACGAGCTTGATCGCCGCATCATGTTCAAGGACGGCATTTTGCATATCACTCTTGTCTAAATTAATTCATCTAAATTAATTTTGAAATACACTACTCAACAGTAACTAAAAAACCGAAATCTTTATAAACTAAATTCTCATACGTCTGCCCATGCCATCAGATTATTCCTCAGTCATTGACCCATTGATCGATGCTGTGAACACGCGGGAAGATGATCGAGTAACCATCAGGAGTCTTCCCCAATGGCTCGATCCAGCCCATCATGTACTCACAATGGAAGAGGCGCAGATGCATGTTGAGGAATCAAGACGGGTGTGGGAAGAGGATGTGCCAGTCGATCTGGAGTTCGTCTTAAATCAGCTTCTCAGGTCAACACCAGGCCTCCCAAGGGAGTTTACTGCGGAATGGAAGCGAGATCCGTTTGACTTGTCAGTTGCTCCGACAGATAGTGGCGAGCTGTATCGTTCATTGCTCCAGCCTCACCAATCTCAGGTATTGAGGGTAATGGATGAAGCACGATCTTCAGGAAACACCCCAGAAAGATTGTTTAGCGAGGAAGAGATCAGGAGGCACCGTCAATGGCTCGGAACAGGTTTAGTTGAGGGTGGGGCAAAATTATATGGGGGAGTGCGGTTTGATCATTATCTTGTGTTCCCAGATGCTGGTGTGGGTATATTCTCAAGGCGCAAAGGGCGCCAGAGCATCGAAAGGAAGTTGGCGAAGAAGATGTATGACCTCAATCTTTGTTTCATCAATGAAGCAATCGACTTTTATTCAACGAAGCTCCCAAACGCCAATGCTCAAAATTTTCTTCGCAAAATCCGGCGGAGTTTTGTCAGGTATGGGAAAATTGCTTATTCTGCGTTTCATCCAGATGTCGAAGAACTCAGAAATATCACTCGACCTTACTTTGATGAATCGATCAGAAATCCTAAAAAGGATATAGAGGATCCTGCCCTTGCTTCCTGGATGGCTGATCCTCAGTTCTTGCAAGCGATCAAATGGTATATCTCAAATTACTACGCTGCAAAAGAGCACGGGGAATCATTTAGGGTGCTTGGAAGCAGGATATCAAAAGATGATCTTCCCAAGATACAGCTTGCTATGAGATTAGAGACAGATATCATTAAACCTCGGGATATCTATCTCCATGAGGTTGTGAGGGACTGGGATTATGTCATGCCGGATGTGATGGGTGTGTCTATCGTATTGCCAACGATGGATGCGGTAAGGGATGCTTCAGCCTACTTCGCAACAAGTGGGGATTTTGCTTGTTTGCAGCGTTTCGAGGACCACTATACTGATCCCAATTCAAAACTTCGGGCAATACAGCATCATGTTCAGCTTGAGGGCCTGGCATCAACTGTCCACAGTTGTGAGGTGGTCATCCAGTCTGTCACTGATGTCCCGTTCTATTATGCCGGCCCATTTTCTCACGAGCTTCGTCGTCAGGAGCAAGAGCGGAATGTCGAGAAGACAGGGGCAAGAGAGCTCTGGCATCATTTCTGGCATTTAGAAGGGTTGACCTAATCAGGTAGGAGGGGGTGTTTCGACACTGAATCCTTGAGTGCCAAGCCACTCTAAGAATTTATTCCTAATCACCCTGTTCTCATTTCTAAAACGTGGAGAATATACAGGAGTAACCACCCTTTCATGGATATGGCTTTCGAGACGAGAAGCCACTGCAAACAAGTAATTCATTGCACGCTCTTTTGTTATTGAAACAGTGGGGTCAAGATCCCAGCCAGGGTCGCAGATATTTCCATCATGCAGGTATTTGAGTGTGTATAAAGAGGTACTGCCCTGCCTATCGAGCAAAAAAGAGATAGTGTATTCCTTGGTACTGATATTTGCAGGATTCACGTCCGCCTGATAAGGAACCTTTAGGATTAACCCTTCAAGCGTAGCTGAATGCTGATCTCGAGACATTTATTATACCACCTAGAGAATAGTAACAAAAACTCTTTTATAAATCTTTCTATTTCTCAGAGCCCTCCGAGCATGCGCGGGACTAATAACCCCATGGTGTGATGATAAGTAGTAATGTATCGGTGCTTCAGGTGTACACCCGATTTTTCTGCAAGGACAAACGGCAGTTTTTTTTCGATGATTCCTCTGATGTGATCTCCTAGGATAAATACGCCGTTCTCCGGATCATTTGCTCGCTGGGAAATATGGTCAAGATATCTCCTTCCTTCATGATAAATTGCCTGGTCTGTATCATTCCCTGCATAGTCTGCAAGGAAGGACAGGGCAGACTTTTCACACTCATCTAATACCCCTTCCCAATTAAAATCCTGGCCGATTCCTGCATAGAAGGCATGGACTCTCGGGGAGAGGAGGCGAAATGCAGGTATCATGAGCTCGAGGGCTTCATACGCTTTTCTCACCCCTTTTTCATTCCGGGGCAGTGTTCTCAGGTTATTGTGCCAATTTAGCCCATAGACAACAGCAACCCGCACATTGCTCGGATCATCATCATGATGCTCATTAAATAACATCCTCCTCAACCATGGCTGTGGACGAACTGATCTTCGAGGTTGGGATGCTTCATTGACAACCTTTCTGAGTTTGCTCGTGGCGCGATACCAGGAAAAAACAGGATCTCTTTCATCTGCTTCAAGGTCATAGGCAGTTGATATCTCTTGTCTAGTCTCTGCCCGCGTTGGAGGCGTCATTGCCAGCACGCCGGAAAAGACACGGTAGGGGAGGTCTTGGCTGAGTACGCAAAATTCTATCGACCGTCTTGGAGTCTCTCCAAGGTCGTGTGTTGGGATAAGGTAATGGGTTTCTGTATCATAAATGCCAAGAGAGAGTGCGTGGAGTGCCATTCCAACAAGATGCTCTTCAAAGTAGCTTCTCCCGCTTTGCTCTCTGTGTTCACCCCGGTGTCCCATCTCGGCTCTATTATAGACCCAACGAAAGAGTGTCATGTCATGATGATATGTCAAAGGCCGATGAGAGAAGAGAGCTGTGCTATATTCCTGAGAAAGCATACGATAATCATTATAATCCCCTGTATCAGTTTCTAAAGGATGAGACCTTCCTCGATCAACTAGCCTTACAGGAGCGAGTTGTGTAAGAGCAGTTCCCCTATAATCGCGAATGTTAGTGCTGGCCATAAATCCCCCTTTTTTACTAGTGAATGAACCTGAATATTTATGTCTTTAGGACTTGATATACCCAATTGCAAAACAGTATAGGTATGTTTTTTAAAGAGTGTTTTGTTTAATCATAAAAATGCAAAAAATCCTTGTTTTTGTAACATCTAACGAGGGAAAATTCAGGGAGGCGCAACATATCATCTCAGGCTTTCACCTCATGCAAAAATCGTTAAACCTGCCTGAGATGCAGGGCTCTCCAGAAGATATTGTCAAAGAGAAGGCAAAAGTTGCATATTCACTCATTAAGAAGCCTGTTTTTGTGGATGACGTTTCTTTGGTCTTTTCTGCCTTCAAGACCATTCCAGGACCTTACATTAAGTATTTTGAGGATGATATCGGCCCGGAAAATTTCCACCGGCTGCTCATTGATTTCCCGGATAAATCAGCCATCGCAAGTGTGTTCATCGGCTATCATGACACAGAGCAGGTTCATGTGTTTCATGGTTCAGTACAGGGAAAGATTGTTCCACCACGCGGCAAGAACGGGTTTGGATTTGATTCCGTTTTTCTCCCCGATGGCTGCTCAAAAACGTATGGTGAGATGACAAGGGAAGAAAAAGATATGATGAGTCATAGAAGAAAAGCGCTGGATGCACTGTATCATTTTTTGATGGAGAAAAAAGAGGGATCAAAATGACAGAAAAAAAGATTCTTTTTGAAAAGCTCATGGTCTCTGTCCAATGGATAGCAATCATCGCTGTGCTTGTAAGTGTTTCTTTCATGATAGGAAAAAAGCTCATTATGCCCTGGGTTGTTGTTGCCGGGGTCTCGATCTATCTCCTGCTGACGATAGGGTATGTCCATCATCTCTACAAGGCAAAGGCAGACTGGATTCGGGTTGTCTCACAATTAGCTGTCAGCATCATCGGTCTCCTTATTGCCCTTGTATTGGCAACAATTCTCATTACATTCAGTAACGTGAGTAATGTGCTCCCGATCCCCTAACATCATTTAAATAGATTTGTATTAGAATACAAACGTTTATAAATAAAACCATCTTTCCTGATGGAATGCAAGAAGCAATGCGCGTGGCTGTACAAACTGTTTTCAAAGATAAGGGTATATTCCGTCACAAATATGTTGAACTCATTGAAAAGTGGCTTCGAAGGCCTGAAATCATCATAATCAAAGGTGTCCGCCGTTCGGGTAAATCGACGATTCTGCGGCAGGTCGCTTCCCGGATGAAAGAGAAAACTGTCTACATCAACTTTGATGATTATCGACTTCTACCATATCTCAGTCTTGCATTGCTTGATGAGGTTCTTCATCAGTTTTCTGATGCAGAATATTTTTTCTTTGATGAAATTCAAAAGGTCGCTGGATTCGAAAGCTGGCTGCGTACCCATTATGACATCAAAACGCACAAGAAATTCATCATTAGCGGCTCAAACATCTCACTCTTTTCTCCAGCGCTCGGGACAGTCCTGACAGGCAGGAATATCACCTTTGAAATATTTCCGCTTGATTATGAAGAGTTCCGGGATTTTGGTGGCAAGTCGCTTGAGCAGTACATGATGTTCGGTGGCTTTCCCGAAGTGGTTCTAGAGCCTGATGAAGAAAAGAGAATGCAGCTTCTCACCCAGTACTTCAATGATATCCTTCTCAGAGACATTCTTGAGAAGCACAAAATGGTTCCCTCACAGCAGTTCAAGGCGGCTGCGCAATACATCCTTGCAAACACCGGGCTGAAGGTGAGTGCAAACAAGCTTGCAAAAGAGCTTGGTATCAACAGCAGGACTGCTGAGAATTACCTTTCGCACATGGTAGATGCATACCTGATTGTTGAAGTCCCATTTTTCTCCTATTCCACGAAGACAAAATATCTTGCTGGACGCGCATCTAAATATTATGCAATCGACAATGGGCTTTCCACCGCTCTTGCCGCAAGAACGAACCGAGGGCATCTTTTCGAGGCACTAATTGCCCAGGCTCTCCGACGCAGGAAGCAGGATATCTACTACTGGAATGGTAGAAAAGAGGTTGACTTCATTCAGGATCAAACAGCCTATCAGGTCTCACTGATGACAGTAGATAAAGAAGCATTCTCCGAGCTCAAAAAAGCAGTCAAGCATATCAGTGGATCAATTGTTATCACTCCACAAACCTTTGAGCAAGAGCTTTTCAACAAGCAACAAAAAAATGAGCACATGCAAAACTCTTCTATCAAATAAGCTTAGTGCACAATTTGAGATTAGTGTACAATTATAAGTAACCTATCAGAGGACTTATTCGGCACAACCTTTTTAAACCACGACAAGTTTTAAAGCATAAGGGGTTAAGAGTATGGAATTAACGAAAGACACAATCAAGCACGTTGCGCAAGTAGCAAGACTCGAGCTCACAACGGAAGAGATTGCCAAATTTCTCCCTCAATTGAAGGATATTCTCGAGGCATTTTCAGATATCGCAAAGGTTGACACGAATAATGTCCCTCCCTCATTCCAGCCCGTCCCCCTTCAGGATGCCGTGAGGGATGATGAACCAAAACCCTGCCTCACACAAGATCAAGCATTGTCTTTAACAGAGCATAAGCAGGATGGGTATTTCAAGGGGCCAAAAATCATATGAGCGGATCAATGAACGTAAAGCAATTCATCGACGAGGTGGGTAAGAAAAAGATTGACCCTCTCATTCACATAAAGACCGCGCTCCAGGAAGTGAAGAAAGCAAATAAAGAGTTTCATTTCATGAACATTATTGCTGATGAGCAGGCAATAAAACAGGCAGAAGTAATTAAGAAAAACCCGAAGGGAAAGCTGGCTGGCCTTCCTGTTTCAATCAAGGACTGCATCGTTGTCAAAGGCCTGGAATCAAAGGCAGGATCAGCTATTCTCGAAGGGTATAAGCCGGTCTATGATGCAACAGTCGTCCAGCGTTTGAAGGATGAGGGCGCAATTATTATTGGAAAGACCGCCCAGGACGCTTTTGGCTTTGGCACATTCTCAGTAAATGTTGGCAACAACATGGAAATTCCCCTCAACCCAATCGACAAGGAAAGGAGTTGTGGTGGCTCATCTGGCGGTTCTGGCGCTATTACCAAATGGGCATCCTTTCCCCATATATCAATCGGGGAATCAACGGGGGGATCAATTGCTGCTCCAGCCGCTTTTTGTGGTGTGTTTGGCCTCTGCCCAACGTATGGGAGAGTATCAAGATATGGCCTGATGGATTATGCCAGCTCCTTAGACAAAATCGGTCCGATGGCCTCATCATCATATGATCTGGCTCTCTCATTGTCAGTCATTGCAGGTCATGACCCGAATGATGCAACTTCCCTCAAGGAGCCAGCTGATGATTACCTAGCAGCAATTAAAAAAGAAGTCAATGGGCTCAAGGTTGGCATCATTAAAGAATCATTTGGTGAGGGTATTGACCCGCAGGTTAGTAAGGAAGTAAAAAAGGCAATCGAAGTGCTCAAGAAAAAAGGCTTAGGAGCAAAAGAGATCAGCCTTCCTCTCGTCGCTAAATATGGCGTTTCTTGTTATTATCTTATCGCCATGTCTGAGGCATCAACAAATCTTGCGAAGTATTGCGGGATGAGATATGGCAGGCACGAGAAGCTCGAGGGCAATTTTAATGAGTATTTCACAAAAGTCAGATCGAAACATTTCAACCAGGAGACAAAAAGAAGGATCATTATTGGCACCTTTGCGAGGATGGCTGGGTATCGTGATGCCTATTATATCAAGGCAGCAAAGGTCAGGACAAAGATCATCAGTGAATACAAGGCAGCATTCAAGGAAGTCGATGTCCTCATAAGCCCCACAATGCCTATCATTTCGCCAAAATTTGATGACATAAAAAAGCTCACACCCTTGCAGAATTACATGATGGATATCATGACTGTTGGCCCAAATCTTGCCGGCCTTCCTCATTGTTCTATTCCCATCGGAAATGTAGAAGGAATGCCCGTTGGTATGATGGCAATAGGAGATCATCTGGAGGAAAAGAAAGTCCTGCAGGTTGCGAGTGTGTTTGGATAGGGCCTCTTGTTCATCTTTAAACAACGTTCTCAAAACACATTCTCAACATTCATAATATTCTTATAGTGCTAACCTAAAAGAATATAAAAAATCGGTGGAGGTATCTCTAATGGATAAAAAAGCGAGAATTGGAATTCTTTTAGGATTGGTGACTATATTGATTATTGTAGCCGGCTCTGTGTTGGCAGCAAGGGCAAAACCTGAATGTAATGACCGGATAGATAATGATGGTGATGGAAAGAAAGATCTTGCTGATGCTGGATGCAGTAACAAGCATGACATTGATGAGTCAAACTGCGGCGATGCTGTGTGTGAAGGTGGTGAAACTCCCTCATCATGTTCAGCGGATTGTGGAGTTCCCGATTCCTGCTCTGATTCTGATGGTGGTGTTGTGATCTCGGTCCTTGGAACAGCCTCTGGCTATTTAAACAATGTTCCTTATAATAACGCTGATTACTGTGCAAATAGCGATGCAGTCATTGAATTTTCTTGCAGTGATGTTTATCAGCAATCGCAGCAATTGAGTTGCGGGACAGACTCTTATGGGAGTAATTATTGTGCTAATGCTTCTGTGTATAGGGATTTGACAGATTACTCTTGTGCAGGTGGTGTTTGTTCTTCATCAACAATTCCCGAGTTTGTGGAATCTTGCCCATTTGGTTGTTCAGCTGGAGTTTGTAATCCTCAGCCTGATACATGCTCTGATTCTGATGGTGGCATCATCCCTTCAGTTTTTGGTGCTGTTTCTGGATATATCAATCAAGTGCCATACACCAATGATGATTACTGTGTGAATAGTGATGACCTCGTTGAGTGGTATTGTATGGCTGGTCAAGCTTTAAATCAGCAGCAGTCTTGTGGCAATGATACCTATTCTGGATCCTATTGCTCAGGAAATATCATAGTAAAAGACTTCACTGATTATTCCTGTGGATCAGGGGCATGTGGCTCTTCGCTCACTCCTGAAGTGCAGGAAGATTGTGATGCTCAGGATGGCTATGGTGCGCCATACTGTGTTGGTGATATGAGGAAGATAGACTTCATCGATGGCTCGTGTTCAGGAGGCGCCTGTAATACATCTTCGTCACCCGTTGTTGAGGAAAATTGCAATTTAGCAGACGCGGTTGGCCAAAACTACTGTTATAATGGCTCTGTGATCAGGGATAGGACCAATGGTTATTGCTCTTCAGGGAATTGTTTGAATAACACCTATCAGGAGCTTGTCGAAGTTTGCACCTACGGCTGTACTGGAGGGGTTTGTGATTCCATTCCAGACTCTTGTTCTGATACTGACGCAGACAACATTTTTACTAAGGGGACGGTGAGTGGGGTCATGAATAGCTCTCAGTATAGCCAAGATGACTTCTGCCTTGATGGAGTGACTGTTGCAGAATGGGCATGTTATGGCACTACTCCTGATTATTTCCCGGGAGGGTGCTATGCTTCAAACCAGACTAATTTGACAGGTATCTGCATAAACGGAAGGTGCACGTAAGTGCACATTTTTTTTCTTTCTTTTTACGGTTCAATTCTCTTTAATGGCATCCCATCAAAATCTTTATCGTAAGAAACAATCGCCTCGCACCCGCAAGCAACTGCGGTTGCATAGTGGCATGCATCGTTGAAATGCAAGTCATATTTATTCATATGTGATACTGCTTCAAAGGCTATATTCTTGTCAATACTCACAAAAGAAAACTGAGTATTCCTGATTAATTCTGTTATGATTGAATGGCAAAACTGTTTATTTTTTGTTATCCGGAATAATGTGGAGAATAACTCACTTAAGATCAATGGTGAGCTCACGAAACACTCATCACCTTTTAAAACTTCCACGCATGCTCCTTTTCTAGGCCCGAATGTGAATGCATGCACCAGAATATTTGTATCAATAAATCTCATAATCTTCTTCACCAATCTTTTCCATTTCTTCAATGGATAATGTACATGGGTATTTTTTCCCTTCTTGAAATAATCGTTCTAAGGATGACTTGTTTCCTTGAAATGGCTCTATGAAAATCTTTTCTCTTTTCTTATCAAACCTTAAAAGTACTTCACTCCCTTTATCGATCCCAAGCTCTTTCCTCATTTCCGCTGGTATTGTCAACTGATACCCCTTGCTTATTTTGACGATCATCTCATGAACTAATGATTCATGAAGGTTTAAATAATTTTCTATAACCATTTTTTCCCTCATTGAGTACTTATAGATATGGAGTCGTTTCCTGGACGACAAACAATCTATTTTCCAAAACCTTTATATAATTACCATATTGCAAATAATTCATGAATCGTGGCCGTCCAACAACATCGCAGATTCGTGAGAATATTCTTTCAATTCTTCTGTACAAGAAAAGGGCATACGGCTATGATCTCATTAAAATCTATCAGCGCCTGTTCGGGAAAGTGCACCCGCGCTCTATCTATTATCACCTCAAAAAAGCACAGGCTCTAGGGCAGGTAAAAGTAATCGCAATTGAGGAAGAAAAAGGGGATTATTCCTGGGGCCAGACAGCTCAAAAGATTTATTACTCTCTAGACCAAAATGCAAAGCCAAAACCAAATCAGATGATCGAAGAATTCTTCAATTCAATGAAAGGGAAAGAATGATCCGATGATGATAACAAGAAGCAGGATAAGGTAAAACAATGACACCCTTCCCCAGATCCGTTCCGCTTTCTCTTTTGTGAAATAATGCCCTAATCCGACAAGGAGCATCCGTCCCCCATCGACCGGACCGAGTGGGAGCAAATTAAAGAGCCCGATGCCAAGGTTGAGCAGGTAGAGATAGAACACCAGGACAGAGAGCCATTCGAACGCTGAGAGTGCCCATGGAGGGGCATTTACCCGTTCTCTTACCCTGGCCTCATCCTCCAATTTCACTCCCATATAAGCGGTGTTTGGATCATCCGGATGAGCCCCAAGGAGAAGTGTATGGGTAGAGACATTCGTCCCAAGAAGCAACTTCTCGCCGGGTTTTTTCTCTTTGAGTAGCGAAGATAAGTTCTGTGTTGTCTGGACACGTATCCCATCAATGCTGGTGATCAGTTCGCCGGGGGTAAGTCCAGATGCTTCAGCAGGTGACCCTGCATCAACGCTGACAATATTCACTCCGATCGGTTCATAGATTGCTTGCGATATCGGTCCAAAGACTAGAAGAAGGATTGCCAAAAAGACAAATCCAAAGACAATGTTTGTGAAGGGGCCAGCAGCAAACACCCCAAGTTGCTGTTTCGTCGTTTTCTTGGAGAGCACTTTCTCATCAGGCTCGACGAATGCGAGGGGGACGACCGGTGCAAGGACGCCAAGGAACGCAAAACCGGATGATTTTACCGGCACTTTGTGGAGCCGGGCAATGACCCCATGGGAGAACTCATGCACAACGGCGATAAAAAAGATTGAGATGATCCAGAAAAAGAATGGCACATAAAATCCCCCCTTCACCTGGAACGGCAAGACAACGCCAACTCCGGCAACTGCTTCTCGCACAATAACCATCTTCACAAAAATTCTGATCATCTCAAAGCCGACGATGATCATGCCAAGAAAGCCAATGAGTATACCAGCACTCGCAAGCCAGGATAAGAGGCGGGGATGTTTCTTTGCCCACGCATCCATCTTAGCCAGACCAAGTTTTGTGCGAAACATCGCAACATAGAGGAAAGGCCCGAGCACCTGCTGGATTGTGAGCTTTTTTCGCTCGTTGTAGAGAAATACTGAGAGGAGGATAATAAAGAGAAATGCTGCAATAGTCTCAATCTGCATGAGTCACCTACTTTTTCCTTTTTGGGCGAAGATCCTTCGAGCCGCATTTCCTGCATGCTGCTTTCTTTTGCTGGACTAAGAGCCCTGATGTCTTCGTCACAGTCTTGCAGCGTTTGCAGGCAAACCTGTTCTTGAACAAACGATTATCAGCTTCAGCGAATTTTGCCATGGTTATTCAGTCTTTATTTGTTTCATTACCCTTTCGCCAAGGATGATCCAATAGAGGATATTCTTCCCTTCCCCAACATCAGCCTTGAGCTCTTCTGGAATCTTCATCTCGAAGGTTTCATAATTTTCTATGTCCATCACGTTTGCCACATCACCGGCGATGGAAAGGACGGAGGCCGTCCTTTTCTCGATGATTGGCGTCTCGACATGGTCATGCCCTGGCATGACAACGTCCCGTTTCTTATCGTCAAGCAGCCCAACGGCAGTAACCCGGTATTTTGCATGGCCATGCTTTCCTGGCCTGGACACCTGGGTATCAGTGATCCTGCAAGCAACACCGTCTATGACGATGCAGCTTCCTTTCTTCATTGTTGAGATAGGAACTTGTTTTGTGGTCATAAAAAACACCGATTGGAATATGAACCGGGGAGGGTTTATAAACATTGCGCTCTTCTGTTATTATTCTTCGGCATGGCCATTCATCACAAGAGGGAGCATCCTTTTTGTTATTTCTTCACAAAGGGGGCTTTTTGCCCATTCCAGGTCTCCAAGGAGAAAATCTTGATTAGTCCCTCCATGGATTGCATCATCCACTGCATCATAATAGCATAAAAGCAGCCTGCACCAGTTGTTCATCATAGTGGAGCGGAAAAGGTGGTGATCTGAAAAGATATCCTCCTCCCCGGAGAGTCGGAGAAAATCAAGAAACAATGATCGCATGATTTCCGGCCCTTCAACCTGATGGACGCGTTCTTGGATGTCTGTCATATGATATTCCCTATTGTAGATGATCAGGTCATTTCGTCTGGTCAGGATAGCGTTCCTGCCAACTTTTTTTATATATCTCAGGCTTCTGTCAATGATGCCTTGTCCCATCAGATGGTCAAGGTTGCGGAGTAGTTTGTCATAATCGCAGCTGAGGAAATGAAGTGTCCCTGCATCAATGCGCCCGATAAGAAAATCCTGAAAAAGGTACCGTAATCGTTCTTTCTGTGTCGGAATGTCCATGCCAAAATCAGGGTCGTCTTGTGGGCGTCTCTCCAGGTAGCTTGGATCCATAGCCGCAAATTGGATGCTTATTTCGACTGCTTCCATCACGTTGATGACATCTTCAATGCTTGGGTATGCAATACCAAGGTGCATCTCTTCAGGGATATATATCGGACCCTGATTATGGCAGAGTTCGACTTCAAGAGATCCTGTTGGGGAATGAGGAACGGGTGCAAGTACTGTTTCGATGCCCGTGAAAGCATAATATTTTGTCCCGGTGATCGCATCTTGGACCAGGAGTGATCTGTGTTCTCCCATCTTCGATCTGAACAGGTGATGATTTATAATATTTTAGTGTATTCAAGAAATATTATCTCCCAGCTAAGTCCCTATTCGAAGAAAAACCATCCTTTCCTCGTCATTCTTGACAGATACTGCTCGCATCCTTCCCAGTCATAGAACCGCTTCTCCATCTCCTTGAACTTTTTCGTGTGATGATGTGGCCGCACCCCTTTTGCCGAGTACTTAAGGTATTTGTGCAGCAGTTCATGATGCATGACATAATCTAGTACCCGTTCAGGAGCCCCGCGAAGGGCATCTGACATGCTGATTGTATCTGTCCCATAATCATAGCTTCCAAGCCGTCGTGATGCTTTATGCCATTGTAGGTTTGGCTTCTCCACCAATCCTCCAAAATACTGTTCATTTACCCGATCATATGACAATGCGAGCACTTCATCATCTTGTGTCTTGTCGATGACCATCGCTATTTTTTGCATGAACACATGGTACATCTCGATGTTCATCGTGCTCTTGATGCCCCTTTCATGCAGTATCCTTATCAGGAGGTCTTGGATGAGGCCGATGACAATTTCTTTGCTCACCGTCTTCCATTTGGAGGAGAGGTGAAATGAGATGTCCCTGCCCCGTTTTCGGACGTTTGCATTATAGCCCTTGAACCGGGCAGAATAGTCAAGGGTGAACGTATAGGGGGATGTTTTTCCCGGAAAGAGAAGTTCATATGCCTCATCGATGATCATGGCAGGCAGTGCTTCTCTTTTTTTTATAAGCGTTGTGGCACAATAATCTTATTATAAGGCGGTAAAGGATGATGTCCTATGGACGCTGTTATCGAGAGGATATCATCAATCCTGGAAAATGCCTCAACGCCAAGGAGAGGGACATGCACCCTGCCAGACAAGACAATATTTCCGATCGATCAAACTTTTTTCAAGGCTCTTCCAAAAGCAGATGGTAACCAGGTGTGCGCATGTATTGATGGGGGGAACCAAGAGCTTATTGCCTCCCCTCATTTGGCTGTTCAGTATATACGGGTTGTTGGGGTGGTCTTTCAGGGAAAAAGGAAGCAAGAGATGATGAAAGAGGAGTTCTTTGTCGTGCTCAGCAGGGAGGGCAGTAGAGTGAGGGCTGATTGCTTTCCAGATCCCTTCACTCTCTCAGGGGATTACTCTTCCTCGGCACAAAAAGCACAAAAAACACAAAAAGAAGCAACACTCACTTCCTCCTGCTCACTTTCTTCTATTGCTCTGGATATCAGGAGGGCTGCTGAAGTGAGGATGGGGGGGACGCTAATAAAGACAGGTTTCCAGGGATCAATCATTGTTGATGGCGCGCTGGATGATCATCTGTGTTCCCTTGATCTCCCAAAAGATGTTTCCCTGATGGCCCTATCGAAGACAACAGACCTTATTTCTGATGAGGGCATATCCGTTGTTGCCCTGCTGCACTCAATTGCTCCTCCCGGATCATGGTGCTTTGTCCCGCCAGGAGTCCCAGGCAGCCTTTCTTTTGTCAGGCTCCATCCACTCTCACGCCATATTTTCAGGGTAGAAACAAAAGGCAATGCGTCATTGGCGCCATTGGTTTATCATGCACAGGACCCAGCGTTCCTTGGCTATCCTTATGGACTCATTATTGCAGATAAATTTGCCCGGGTAACTGATCAGGAAAAAACATATCTTAGGTCGATCCTGGATGCCCGCGTATTTTTGGGGAGGACAAGATCTATTCTCGATGCGCATAGTCACCTCGATGCGGTAAATGGTCCCCTGCAGGGCAAAAGATAGTACTCACTATTAAGAAGTACCATAACTTTATATAGGTGTAGACAAAAAAGTTCATCGGGGTTTGGTAAAAAGACAACTCAAAGAAGCTTAAACTTAAGAGAAGCTTATATTCGTTATGTTCATTTATATCAAAAAGAGGTGTGATCAATGGCAAAGAACAAAAAAGCCAATCGTAAGGCTATTGCAAAGAAGATGGTAAAGGTCCAAACAAAGCCATCACAGAGCGCTTCCGTTGGGCATTATGCATTTATCCTCGGGGTATTGCTCGCGATCCTTGCCGGGTTCTTGATTGCGGATAGCACAAGCCCGCTTGGAAAAGTGGTGAGCCTGGTATTGATTATCCTTGGTTTGCTGATCGGGTTCATCAATATCACGGGCGAGGAGACTCATAAGTTCCTCGTCGCAGCAATTGCCTTGCTCCTGGCAGGGACATTGAATTTAGGTGTTGGAAGGCTCGGGTATGACCCCATTGATATGCTTGGTATCACCTTTAGGGCGATTTTCAGCTATATCAGGAGCTTTGTTGCACCAGCAGCGTTGATTGTTGCATTGAAGGTTGTCAAGGATCTGGCAGAACGCCAGTAGTTGTGATGTGCAATGGATAATGTAATGGATATTTTGTCTGTAGGATCAGCCACGGTTGATGTATTCGTCCACACAAAAGAAAGCCATTTTAACCCGAAATCCAGGAAGATTAAGCTCGATATTGGCTCTAAGGTGCTCGTAGATCACATCTTCCATGCAACAGGTGGGGGCGGCACGAATACCGCCGTTGCATTTTCCCGCCTTGGCCTCAAGGCAGGGTTTCTGGGAAAGCTTGGAAAAGATGAAGCGGCAAGGATGATCATTGATGAGATGAAAGAAGAGCGGGTGAATACCTCCCTTGTATCAAGGTCTGATGTGCAGACCGGTTATTCTGTCATCCTTGACGCCGCAAAAGAGGACCATGTCATTCTTTGCTTTAAGGGGGCAAATGATGAGTTCAAGGCAACTGATATCCATGAGTCACGGATGAAGGCTGGTTGGTTCTATATTGCAACCATGATGGGTGATGCATATAAGGCGATAGAAAAACTCGTCGAGTATGCAGCAGCCAATGAAGTGAAGGTTGCATTCAATCCTTCGACGTATCTTGCAAGTAAGGGACCAAAATATTTGGAGAAAGTTCTCAGGCACGTGACAGTCCTTGTGCTCAATCAGGATGAGGCAAGGCTGATTATTGGCAAGAAAAAAGTCAAGGAGCTGGCAGTAAAGCTCCGAGAGCTGGGTCCAAAAATTGTTGTTATCACTGATGGCCCAGGGGAGATTGTTGCCTACAATGGCACAATCTTTTACTCAGCAAAGCCAAACAAGGTAAAGATTGTGGAAACGACAGGCTCTGGAGATGCTTTTGCTTCTGGATTTGTTGCAGGGATCATCAAGACAGAGGATGTTGAGTTTGCGCTGCAGCTGGGAATGGCAAATGCAGAGAATGTCATCCAGGCTCTTGGGGCGAAAAATAATCTGCTCAGGCTCGGTCAGGCATTGAAGTACATGAGAAAGCACCGGGTCAGTGTAAAGAAAAGTGTGAAGTAACTGTTTTTCTTAATTTTATCATAAATTTTATCATATGGTGGATAGTCTACATTTGGGCAAGGCTTGAAGGGTGCAGAAATAGTAATACCTCGAATATTGTTGGGATACTATCAACCACAGGGATGAAGTACTTTATCCATGTTTCTAACAATATCTGTTTGTGTTATTATCCCTTTCACATCTAGATCGTCCATCACAATTAATTTCTTTATATTCTTATCTCTCATTATATATGCTGCAAGCATTGGTGTTTGATCTTCTTCTGTAGTAACAACAGGAGAACTCATTATATTCTGTGCTTTCTGATCGAGAATATTGAATCTTTCTTTATATATACTCCTCACAACATCTCTCTCTGTAACAATTCCTTTAACTACACCACTTCGCATAATAACAACACAGCCTACGTTGTTTCTTGCCATTAGCTCAATGATATCAAATACAGTAGAGTTTTCGTCCCCATAAATCAAATGGGAACTCATAATATCTTTCACCGTTACCATTATGATGGACTCATAGGTATAACTTGTATTTAAGATTAACGATGGATTAGTTAGGGACATAAGTATCATATAAAATTTTGCATAAAAATATGTTTTTGCCAGAACTGTTCCAAAGCGGTTTGTAGGTCATCAATTTTTTTGAAATATTGTGATTTAGTCACAGAGTCTTTTGTGACTTTCCAGCAGGTTTCTATGGGGTTGAGTTCTGGTGAGTAGGGTGGAATATGTTCAACGCTGATTCGTGGTGCGTATTCTCGTATTAGGTTTTTGACACATTGTGTTTTGTGAAATCCTGCGTTGTCAAGGATGAAAACGTATTTCTTTTTCTTGTCTAATCTTTCAAATAGTGTTCTCAAGAAATGTCTGAATGTGAGGCTGTTTTGTGAATCGTAAAAGTCATAATAGAATTGGTGGTTGCTTGTCAGTGCTCCGAAGGTGATGAGCTTTTTATTGCTCCAAAAAAATGCTCCTCGTGGTGTTTCTCCTTTGGGAAACCAGATTTTTTTGTAGGTTGTTGTTAATTGAAATCCTGCTTCGTCGATTGCTATAATTTCATAATCCAAATATTTCGTTTCGAGTTTTTTTTAAATTCTTGACGAAATACTGCAACCTTTTCGGGATCATTTTTTATGTGTTGTGAGCGCGGGGCTATACGCGAAAAATCCAGTTTGCGGAGTATTCGCTCAACGTGGCGTGTTGAGTATTTCTTGTGTGTTGTTTGCTCAATGAGTTGTGAGAATTTTTTTGTGTCAATGGAGCAGAAATTCTTGTTTGTAGCTCGTGCTTTTTGTGCAAAATCCCCCTTGAGTCTTGCCAGAGTTTCTTTCGTCAAGGGTGTTGGTCGTCCACTACGAAATCGGTTTTTGATACTGCCAATCTTATTGTACTTCGCAAGAAGTCTGCTTATCGCTGACTGATGGCATCCTGCCAAGTCAGCGATTTCTTGTTGTGTTTTTCCCTGGTTTGTCCACTTAAGGACAAGTTCTCTTGTTTGTAGGTTGATCATAAAAACAAGAAAGCACAACAACTATATAAATTATGCGTTAATTATGTCTTATACTAGTAGAGACGCTGTTTATTCCTTTCTGGGTTTAATACCCCGGAACTCTGCTCCGGTTGAGAACTTCATTTCCGCCTATCTTCTTTAGAGCGAGCGTAGCGAGTTAGGGTTTACACCACTATTCTTCAGGGTATGGAAAGCTGCCGGAATACTGACTCCATCTCTTGAGAGTGAAGTGGACACAAGATTAGGAGCCTTGAAGGACATGTGGGCAAGTGTGCACCCACACAATTTCCTGCCATTAAAAAATTTTCTACCTTTCATCCCAAGTTTGACAGTTAGATAAAAAAGTGTTCTCAGTTTTGTCTGAGTTTATGACAAAACAAACCAAACTGAGAACATATGAGATACAGCAGAACACCAATATATCTTTTCCGGTTGGAACGGCCTTGGCTGTTCAGAAATATAGTGCAAAACTTGATTTTGAAGGGATTCTGAGCCGATACAAGAAACGTGGGATCAATATCACTACGCTCACTGAAGCTCTGCTTGCGTACCGGCTCAGCGAGAATCTCAGCACATCAAAGGCAAGCGGTTGGATTAATCGACCTTGTGTGTTATCACATTTTTGTCTGAAGTCGTTTGAGGAACGTACACTTTTTCGTCTGCTTGAAACACTTGGCATGAATTATGAACAGATTATTTTTGATATTCGAAACGTTCTTTTTCGACTCTATACATTTCCTCATACCAACACAAACCTTGACTGGACAAGCTTTGTCCTCTGGGGTCAGCAAGCAAAGCTTGGAAGGTATGGATACAGTCGAGATCATAGACCAGACAAAAAGCAGATCACTGTCGGCATAGCGGAGCTTGCCAACCCTATTAACATTCCAATTGGATTAACAATTCAACCAGGGAATACTGCGGATCAATCGCACTTCAAGAAGACATTTCAGCAGGTGCTTCCGCACCTGCTAGATAACTCGTTAATCACCTTCGACAAAGGCGGTCAAAGCAAAGAAAATATTGATTCAATTCTCGCGGGCAAGATGAAATATCTCTCGGCTAAGAAGCTCAACACCAGTGATGATAAACGTATCCAGAAATTCAATAAAAATAAAGCAGAATGTATAGATAAAGAAAAAGGCATTTATGGCATCAAGATTATCTATCCCAACAGAGTAGACTACTTCTATTTTTCAGAAAAATTACAAATGGAGCAGATTGAAACGAAACTCCGCAAAGCGGAGCGTCACCTCAAAGAAGCTCAAGAAATACAAAAATCAATTGAAGGCAAAAGGTGTTTGCCCAAACGATTTCGTCTGAACAACCCTCTCGTTGACATAAAATATTCGTATCAAACCAAACTCTCACATCTCACCGAAAAAGAAGCAAGAACAGTCGTTCAGAATGCGTGTTTTAACGGCAGAGAAGGATTTTTCTGCCTTATTTCGAGCGAGAATTTGACACTTGAAGAAGCTCTGCAAATATATCGCATGAAAGATTCCGTTGAAAAAATATTTCAGTCTCTAAAAAACGATATCAACATCAAACCGCTGCGTGTCTGGACGGAGAATAGTATGTATGGAGCAGTTCTCATCGGATTCTTAGCACAGCTCATCATATCGCTGATGCGATATGATTTTGAAGAACTCAAACATGTTTCACCAAAATTAATCAAAATTAGCCTGATGAATTTGACAGTTACGGTAGAAATTGCTCGCAAGCATCCCAAAAGATGGATTTACTCGAACTTTGAAGCCATAAATTGCCTCATTTGCTGCCAAAATCAGGCGATAACATAAGAAAATAAGAAAAAAAAGGACTGAAAACAACTTCTGTCAAATTGGTTTTTGGATCAAAAGTAGTCAGCAAACTGTCAAAGCTGGGTTATAGATATCTACTTCCGCCGGTGTTACGAATTCCTTTTTCTGGGTCCTGATTGAGATCGTTGGATATTTGCTCCATGCCTTTATAGACCGCTTGGCACGCTCATCTATTAGCAGTTTTGACACAATCCCTTTCTTATCCATGCGAAACGCCACTTCATCAAAATAGTCGGCGAACACGTCTGACTGCAAAGGTATCCCAAAAACCTTGAAGGACTGCCCTTTTCCCAGGGAATCAACAATAGAATCAAACACCCACTTTACTTCCTTTATACCGTGATAGGTCATAATCTCCTGGTTCCAGAGGTTGTTAAAATGTTTCTTATAAGCATCAGCCAGTTGCTTGTTGCGGATCAGGATTGTTGTTAAGCTTGGCTCCCAGACAGCAATTTCAACGTTGTTCCCAAACACTGTAGTTGACAAAGGACTAAAAAATTCAGAGGAAACAAACTTGTAGCTGGTCTGTTTTGAATCGACAAGATAACCAGGGTCTGTTTTTGTCAGAATTCTCTCCTTCACGTTGTTTTCTTTGAGCAGACGCGGGAGCTGTTCCATGACAACAGGCAGTGCTTTTTTGTAGAGTGCTTCATCGATGCCAAATCCCAGGACTTCATTTCCTGTCTTCAAATGCTCAAACAAGCACGTCTTTAATCCTTCTGTGCCTTGGTATACTTCAACTGCCACCTCTTCCTGGTTTCCTGTATTCAAGTTGATGAGTTCTGGAAGAATATCATTGACTCTATCCTGCTTCTCGCGCAAAAAGTCCAGAAGCCTTTTTGGATGGGTTGCATTAAAATGCTTCATGTGACCCTTCACAGAATAATGAATCAGGCCTTTATTGAGCAGCTTCTCGATGAAATCATAGACAGTTGTCCGGTGAAGCCTTGTTTCCTCCTTAATCCTGCTTACTGGTACGCTTCCGAGTTTGAGAAGGGCAAGATACACCCTAATCTCACCTTCCGAGAGACCCAGATCTGAGAGGACTTGTTCTACCTGCATAAGTTGGTTTAGGTTCTATGATATTTAAAGTTGTCGGAAAAACGACAACAATATTTGATATACCCTGTTTATCTTCTCTCATGAGAGACAGATATGAAGGATGGGTGCTGGAAAACAATGAAAAAAATACTCACTGGCGTTGGAACAAGCCAGGGAAAAGTGCAGGGAAAAGTAAGAATTGTCAGGGATATTGTGGACCATGAAGGTTTTGAAGAGGGAGATATCCTGGTCACAAGGCTCACCGACCCTGGTATGGTGGGACTGATAAACAAAGCTGGAGGGATCATCTGTGAGATTGGGGGGATGACCTCTCACCCATCAATCCTCTCAAGAGAACTTGGCATCCCCTGCATCGTTGCCACAAAAGATGCAACAAAGGTGCTCAAAGATGGCGATATTGTCCAAATGTGCGGGACGAGCGGGGAGGTCCATAAGCAGGACACTGACTGGAAGCTATCATGGGAATAAAACATTTTATTTCTTCTATGGCCGAGGCGATGGGGAGCATGGACCTAGAAACGCTCGAGCCACTTTCAAATTTTTCCTTTCACCCCCTCTTTGACAGGGAATGGATCGAGAAGATAACAGAAGCTATACAGCGCCTCAGAGCAAAACGGGCATCACCTGAGCTCATTGCAGAATCCATCGCAGGAGTTTCACACCTTCGAGCACAATTATTGTTTTTATTGATGGATATGAAATCTGCCAGGATTGAAAAAAAAAGAAGGATAGTGCTTGCTGAGTTCTTCCATGATTTGTTATTAACGAAGGCTAAAACTGACCCATATGGATTTCAAAGCAATATCATGCATTCCCCAAAAGAGTATGATGCCCTGATGAAAAAACCATTTGCGGCTGGCTCACCAGATATCTCTCTGGAGCTTGCCAGGCTCTACTCTGCTGCCTACCACCTGGCAAATGGGCTCTATACCGATTTCTACACAGACTATGCTGTTGAGAATTTTGGGCCGTATCATATTGGCAAAGATACAATCAAGGTCATCAAAAAGGTCCATGACCTTCGCCCCCTGCTCCTCTGGAACTACTCTGGGGCACCGTGCACATCAGTTACTGTTTACACTATTTTGAAAAATGTCCGCTTCCGGTGTGACGGTATTTCTTGCCATACTACCTATGAGGGAGACCCGGTTTTAGGACTTGAACAGTATAGCGTCGAGATCGACGGCAGAATAATAATCCATAACCTTGAAGATATCATCTCCTTCAGGAAGAGACTGGAAAGAGAATCACAAACCCAATGGCAGCACCTGACCAACCTTCAGCATGAAGCACTAAAACAAAAAGCAGTGGAAATGAGATGTTATGTCTGGAAAGATTTTTTCACCCTTGCCGGTATTGAGTGGAAACCGTCAGCAGAAATGGCCCGGGCTGTCCAAAAACCACTTGTCCTTGACCTTTGGCAGCCTCCTGAAGGAGACCAGGTTGAATTTTGGAAAAAAGTAATGGATCCTGAGGATGAGTTCCTGGGACATAACAACCATAACCTTTAAAAAGCACCTCCAATTTCTCAATAACCAATGGTTGAACAGAAGATAAAAGTCAAGAAGAAAACATGGGTTAAAATACTCTCCCCAGCGATATTTGGGCAAAAGGAGATCGGAGAAACGATCGTTTTTGAGCCAAAAAAGCTGGTTGGGAAGAAAATTGACACAAATCTCATGATCCTTACTGGTGACCCACGAAAACAGCATGTCACCATTGGATTGATTGTCACCAAGGTTGATGCTGCAAAAGCGCTGACAATCACGTATAAGTACCAGATCAGCCCCTCATTCATCAAGAGACTTGTTCGCAGAGGCAGGAGCAAGGTGGACAATTCTTTTACCTGCCAGACAAAAGACAAGAAGATCATCAGGGTAAAACCGCTTATCATCACCAAGAACAAGACCCAACAATCAGTCCTCTCATCCCTTCGCATGAATGCCCAAAGGATTCTCATATCGGCATTTGCTGAGCTTACCGTTTCAGAGGCGATCAATGCGGTTGTTGCAAAAAAGGCGCAGGACCTGCTCTTTGACAAGCTCAAACGCATCTACCCAATACGGTCTGTTGAGATTCGCGCTATCTACCTCTCAAATGACAAGAGGAATGAAGGCGAGGTCATCGAGGACATTGCACCTCAAGAAGGAGAAGGAGCTCCGGAGGAGCCTTTATCTGCATCTGTGTCTGCAGCAGACAAAACAGAAGAAGAACCGCTAAAAAAGAAGTCCGGGGCAAAGAAGAAAAAGGAAGCTATTGAAGAAAAGGCAGAAGATGATAGTGATGAAGGCGAAGAAAAAGAGGATGATAGTGAAGATAAAGAGAATAGTAAAGATAAAGAGAATAGTAAAGATAAAGAGAATTTAGAGTGATTCTATCAATTCGGGTGTTATTTCTTTTAGCCCATTGACGACCACATCAGCAATAACTAAATCCTCTCTCTTATTTCTCCCATTGAGAACGCCAATCACTTTCATCTGGGCAGCCTTTGCAGCAATCATTCCTGACTTAGAATCCTCAATGACGACGCACTCTTCTGGTTCGGCTTCTAGCATCTTAGCAGTGATCAGGTACACTTCAGGATGCGGCTTGCCGTGCTTTACATAGTCACCTGCATGCATCACCCGGAATTTGCCATCAAGACCAATATGGGAGATGATTGAGCTGGCACACACCATCAAAGAAGTTGTTGCTAAGCCGAGCTTGTATCCTTTCGCGGATAACGTTGAGACCAGCTGGACTGCCCCTGGCATCGGGGAGATGCGCTCCTTTACAAGAGCAGCTGAAATCTGCTCTTTTCGGAAATTGAGGTTTTTCTTGTCAATATTCTCCTCATGCCGGCAAAACTCCTCTAGCACCATCCTCGTTGAGATCAATCCATGTTTTCCGCAAATCTTTGAGAAATAATAATCATGATCAATGCCAATACCAATCTCTTTGTACACCTGAATCCAGGCATCAGCATAGAGAGGCTCGCTATCGACCAGTACACCGTCCATATCAAAGATTACCGTCTTCATGCCAGCTCTTTATCGATGATCTCAAAGTTGATAAACTCATGGCCATTCTCTGAAAACTCATAATCAAGATAGATGAAGTCCTGCTCGAGCTCTTTCTTGATACGTTTCAGCTGCTCTGGATCAGGTGAAAACACCATCACAGAGCCGCCACCACCCCCAAGGGGAAAGCAGACAGCATGATAATCAGAGACGATACGGTGGAGCAGACGGTGATGTTCAGACATATAATTCGTGCAGAGCTGGGTTCGAATCTTCCGGTATTCCTCTACGGGAGCGGCAATCTTATTCCATTCCTTTAGCCTGAGGGCTTCCCGGAATTCATACGCCAAATTGTTCTTCTTCTTATGCAGGAGGAAACCATTGACCATCCTCATCTGATGCTCCCATACTGCATTCACATCGCTGCTGTGGCGCTCTGCAGTAAAATAGATGTCCATTCGCTTTCGAAGCTCTGCATATTCTTTTGGAAAAAGGATCTCCTGCTGGATGGATGAGCCAAAAAAATCATTCTTCCCAGGAACCCCATAAGGAAACCATACATAGTCCCTGATACCCCCATACATGGCAGCGGATTGCTCTTGTGTGCCAGTGATGGAAACACCCATATCATGCTCCATCATTGAGGCCATGCCGATGAGCTGGGTCTTAGTGAACTTTTTTCCCGTGAGCATATCTGCCATCAGGCAGACACCAGTCGTGACAGCAGCGCTGCCACCGAGGCCAGCAGACTTGAGCTCTGGCCGCTGATTCCTGATGACAAATTTGACCCCATCAAGACCAAACGTGTCCATGATCTTCAAGAGCCAGTTCTCCTTGGTTGGTGGGACAACGCCAACATTATATGTGTACGAGAAACCAAAATCTATGCTTTCAACACCAATCTTCCCAGGGCTAATCGGGTATACTTCGATGTCTGTACCAATGGTGATTGACATGCCAACAGTCCTTGGAAGACCTTTACTCCAGGAGAATGTTGGGTCAGCCTGCGGATCGCTTGGAATGTTTTTTAGCTGCCAGAATGCCTGCTGGAAGAGCCTGAGGTCAAGACTGGACCCTGGCCCATCAACCCGGTTATAGACAGTCAATGTGGGAACCAATCCTGATTCGACTGATTTCTTTACTGCATCATGGATGGGGTATTTCATCGCTAATGGTATGCCCGGTCTCTTTAAAAATGTTTATCTTACTGAGGAGTCATAACGAAATAATTCCGGCCATGGACAAGAGGGCTATGATGATTGGTTGGTGGAGCAAGTAGATGGCAAGAGAATGCTTTCCCATGAAACCGAGGGCAGAAGTGAGGGTGGTGAGTGGAGTGGTGAGGGGAGTGAGGGGGAGAAAAGAGAATTTCTTAACAGAATAGGCTCGTTTTCCGTTGTGATAGAGGAAGTTTCCCGCGAGAAGACCTAAGAGAATTACGCCAAACCAAGGGATGAGGGGGTAATAATCGACGGAATAGAAATCTGAAGGTGGAAGGCCAAAAGGGATGAGAGGAATTGAGCCAGCTTGAATGAAAGGAAAGAGGAATGGGAGCACGAGGAGAAGGATGATGGTCAGAGAAGTGAACACCTTTTTATCATGGAAAAATGGAAGAAGGATGATGGAGATGCCAATCAGATGGAGAATCCCAAAAATGACAAACCCCTCATGAAGGAGGAGATACGTCACCAGCGTGATGAGCATTCCCCAACCAAAAACGATAAGGCCACGTTTGAAGAACACTTTATGCGCCCTTCCCCTCTGAAGTGAAACAGCTGCTGAAATGCCGAGGAGGAGGAGGAACAAGATTGCGGTTGCCCGGGCAAAATACCGCCAAAAGCCATGCAGGACATCGATTGATACCTGGCCAAAAACAGCGAGATCATAGAGCGTGTGGTAGATTACCATCATGAAGATGGCAATTCCCCGCAGGGCATCAATTTCCCAGAAACGCTGCATACTCGAAAAGGAGTGGAATTATATTTAAGTGTTGTTGTCTCGCAGATCATTTAAAGCAAATTTATGGACTTGAAGTAAGCCACATTACGGTTATGAACTGGGTTAATACATACCTTTCAAGGATTACGCAGTTTGTCAAGTCTATGCAGCCTCAGGTCGGAGATTACTGGCTTGACTACAGGTTCCAAATTCAGATTTCCCACTACGGGTCTCACTACTGGCTTCAAAAAAACGAGAATACTAAGAACATCCGCTATTTAACGGATAGGATTGACATCCACAGGGTGATCAATACGACCAAACCGCAATATTTATAAACATAAACCGCAGAAAATGAGTCATGGCAAAAAGGGGTGGAGTACAAAAGCCTGGGAAGGCTGCACAGAAAAAAGCGGCAACGCCGGCATTATCGACGAAAAAAGAAACTTCCTTCTCCTTATCTGCTCTTGCAGAGTCATGCAAGAAGAAATGGTTTCTCCCAACATTAGCATATGACACGATCCTTGTCATCATCCTTGCCCTCATCGGGGCACTCTTCCTTCGCTTCATCGACACTGTGGCATTCCAGCTCGAAGCATTGTTTGCGACAATTGTTGCATCTGGAGGCGATTCTGCTGCATTTACCCAGCAGATAGACCGCTTATGGAAAGTCATTGCAACACTCTTCATCCTGATGGTCGCCCTCCTCCTCCTCATCTGGTCATACTTCAAGGCAAAGACCTATTCCACCATCCTCAAGAAAAAGCTCGAGTTGAGAAATTATGGGCTTTTTGTCGCACTGACACTTGTGTGGTGGATGCTGATACTGTTTATCTTTACTCTCATTATCAAGCTCGTCAAACCAGTCTCGATCTCCCCGCTTGTTGCAACAAACGAAGTTGCCGCATTCATGGACGGGTTCATGTCGCTTTTTGTCTCCCACAGGATCATTTTCTTCCTGACAGTCCTCATCATTTCTCATATCACCCTAGTCCTTTCTTATTACTTCATAAAAGAGGAACATGTCAGTGCTCTTGCAAGCGCGTGGGAATATGGCATACTTAGGTTCAAGCCATTCCTCCTCCCGTATCTTGCGATAATCATTGCAGGCATCCTTTTTGCCCTTATAACAGAATTCGTTCTTGCCGTGCCAGGCGGCCTGAGCATCTTCATCCTCCTCCTTGTCGGGTATGTCTCCTGGGGAAGAAGCCTCCTTGTTACTGTGCTTGAACGTTTGGGACAATAACTCTTGATCCTGCTTTCAGGCCATGCAGTTTTGCATAGCCCGCATTTGTCTCGATGGTGTAGAGGATTTTTCCATCACTAGAATAGAGAGGACAAGGGTCTGCTCTACATGGAGGAACATTCTCCCGGATCGTGATGATCATCCCTTTGCTATCCACAAAGAACATATCAAGGGGGATGAGGGTGTTCTTCATCCAAAAGCCAACTTCCATGGGTTCTGGAAAAACAAACAGCATCCCTTCGTCTGCTGGAAGAAACTCCACAAACATCAAGCCGGTTTCACGTTCTTCAGGCGTTTTGGCAACCAATACTCCCAATTCTGTCTTCTCATCATTCGAGAGAAATACTACCTCAGTTGTTCTTGTCGAGACAATGAGCAGGATAATGAAGAAGAGAAACAATGAGGCGAGAAACACGATGACACCCAACCTTTTTTTCATCAGGATGAAATGTCAATTTGTGTTTATTAAATTTTTGGTCGAAAATGATCCATGTGCTATCACGTTTTTAGTTCCGCTACTAGTCACCCTTTGGTGATCGGTATGCATAAGTTGTGTTTTGTAAAGCGTGTGTGGATTGTAAAACAGAGGATTAGGGGTGTTTTTCCTTCAAAAATTGCTCTTGCTCAGAATGTTAGTGAGGGTATGGTTCGTCGATTGTTCAGGATTTACAAGCAATT
>Ga0208373_1001368_pt1 | contig 33123 bp, 25 predicted proteins | sample RifOxyC2_FD_184036 | JGI IMG/M metagenome (GOLD analysis project Ga0208373, IMG submission 184036) | Soil microbial communities from Rifle, Colorado - Rifle Oxygen_injection C2 (SPAdes) | ecosystem: Environmental > Terrestrial > Deep subsurface > Rock core/Sediment | place: Rifle, Colorado... | reverse complement strand
CAGCGCAAAGGCGCGGTGGAGATTCCGATAATTCCGGCGGACGAACTGCCGGTCGGCGGACTTCAGCAGCGGAAATTCGGAGTAGGCATAGATCAGAAAGGCGATGCCGAAGGCCAAAAAAGTCCGGAGGAGCTGAATCGGCAGGCCGGTGAGCCGTAAAAAGGCGTTTTCGTTGATCAGGGAGGCGGGAAAGAAGGGCGCCGGCGGGACGATGAGGCCGCTGGCAAAGGCATAGAACCCCATCAGGGCGGACGCGGTGATCAGCAGACGGCGGGCCAGCAGCGCCTCCTGCTGATCGGCGTAAAGGTACAGGGTACTTGCCGCCCAGAGCCCCGCCGGGAGCCCCAGCGCATACCGCGTGGCGGCGTTCATGCCGATCCAGCCGGCGGCCGCTCCTCCCGCCGCGGCGAAGGCCAGCGGCAGCAGAAGAATCCATCGTCCGGGGCCTTTGCCCCGCAGCCGGACACCCCCGTTCCGTCCGAATTCCATCAGGAAGAGAAAGGAGGTCGTCATGAGGATGAAGCGGGCGGCGAAGAAAAATGTGGAATCGCCGATCTGGATCGCGGTCATTTCTCCCCATTCCACGATGCCGTGGCTGATCCCGAAGAGTCCGAGAATCTGCCAGGGGAGGCGTTCCCGTTCCTCCTTCTGCAGAGAGACGCAGACGGCCGCCAGGATGATGAAGGCCAGGCCGTAACAGAAGAAGAGGTAATCCAGATTTTCCTTAAAAAAATCAGCCATAGAATACGCAGTCTTCCTTTTATCGAAAATCAAACCTTTTGCAGTTGATACCCTTTTTCCCGGAACAGTCTCAGGCACGCGGCGGCGACATCGACGTCGTAGAGCGTTCCCTTGTTCCTGGCAATCTCCTCCAGAGCGGCATTCAATCCAATCGCCGCGCGGTAGGGCCGGTGGGAGGCCATCGCCTCCACGACATCGGCCACGGCGATAATCCGGGCCTCCATCATGATCTCCTCCCCCTTGAGGCCCCGGGGGTAGCCCGAGCCGTCCATGCGTTCATGGTGCTGGCGGACAATTTCCGCCAGGGGCCAGGGGGATTCCACATCCTTCAGGATCTCGTACCCCTGCCGGGCGTGTTCTTTAATCAGCGAAAATTCAAGGTCGGACAGTTTGGTCGGTTTGGACAATATTTCCGCGGGGGTCGATATTTTTCCGATGTCATGGATGGAACCGGCCATCCGGATGGCGTCGATTTTATCCTGGGACAATCCCATCTCTGCGGCAATCGCACGGGCCAGATCCGCAGACCGGATCTGGTGGCCGGCGGTATAGGGATCCCTTGTTTCCACGGTAGCCGCCATGACCTGGATGGTCGCGCCGACCGCCTTCCGGAGGCTTTCCAGGGTTTCCTGGAGTCGCTTCTCGGCCCGTTTGCGCTCGGTGATGTCCACGATGCTGGTAATAAAGTAAAGCTGCGTCCCCCTTTCATCGCAAAACAGCGTGGCGCTGACGTCCCCCCAGACGATATCGCCGTTTTTATGAAAGTATCGCTTTTCAAATCGATAGACGACCTGCTCGTCGGCCAGAAGGATGCGCATACATTCCCGACTTTTCGCCACGTCGTCCGGATGGGTGAATTGCGTGAAATTGAGTTTCTCCAGCTCCTCGAGCGTATAGCCCAGCATGTCGGCAAATGCCTTGTTGATCTGGAAGAGTATCCCCGCCGGCGACGTCAGGGACATGCCGATGGTGGAGCGCTCGAAGACGGCCCGGAAACGACCTTCACTCTCCCAGATCAAAGCCTCCACCCGCTTGCGCTCGCTGATGTCGCGAAAGACGAGCACCGTGCCGGGCGTCTCTCCGTCATCATCCCGGATGGGCGCCGCACTGTCGGAGATGGGTGTCTCGGTCCCGTCTTTGGCGACCAGCAGGTGGTCTTCCAGAAGATTTATGATCAGTCCCTCGGTCAATACCTTCTCCACCAGATGCCTTTCCAGGTTCTCCAGTTCTTCCTGCTCTATATTGAGAACCTCCGTCAGCTTTTTTCCGTAGGCATCCTCCTGTTTCCAGCCCGTCAGCTTTTCCGCCGTTGGATTCATGAAGGTGACCCGCCCCTCCCTGTCCGCGGCGATCACCGCATCGCCCACACTCCGGAGCACAGCGGCCAGCCGGTGCTCCGTCTTTCTGATTTGGGCTTCCGCCTGATGTTTATACAGGGCGACCTCAATGGCGATATGCAGTTCCCGGTCGTTGAAGGGCTTGGTGATATAGGCATAGGGTGCGGTTATCTTGGCCCGCTGCAAGATTGTGTCGTCGTCATAGGCGGTCAGGTAGACGATGGGGACATGGAAGCGCGCGCCGATCTCGCCTGCCGCCTGGACGCCGTCCATATCCCCTTTTAGGACGATATCCATCAGCACCAGGTCCGGCCGGGTTTCTTCGGCCTTTTGGATGGCCTCTGCTCCCGAAGACGCGACGGCGCAGACAACATAGCCCATGGCCTCGACGCTCTTCCGGATATCCTGGGCCACGATGGCTTCATCTTCCACAATCAGTATCTTTGCTTTCGGCATACAACTCCCCTTCAGATAATTCAAGGTTTCAGCGTGATCACGTACCTTGTCCCGCCGTTTATCACCATTTCAATGCTGCCGTCAAGCTGGGCCACGAGCATGTTGACGAGTTGCAGCCCCAGCGTTTCCGTGTTGCGCCAATCCCGCCCTGCCGGAAAACCGACACCGTTGTCGGCAAAGACGATGCGGACGCCATTTTTGTCCCTGTTCATCTCTATTCGAATTTCACCGCGCCTGTCGCCCGGAAAGGCATACTTCAATACGTTGGTGACAAGCTCGTTGATAATCAGCCCGCAGGGGATGGCCGTGTCGATGGGGAGCATAACGTCTTCCGCGTTGATTGACAAAGAAATTGCCGCGGAATTGGTGCTGTAGGAGCGGAAGAGCTGCCTGGCCGTCTCCCGGATATATTCCCCAAAATTGATCTCCGTAAAGTTCTTGGATTTGTACAGCATGGAATGAACGGCGGCCATCGACCGGATGCGGTCCTGGCTTTCCTGGAAGATTTCTTCCGTCTTTTCATCCCTGCTCTGCCGGGTCCTCAACCGGAACAGGCTGCTGATGATTTGCAGGTTGTTCTTGACCCGGTGGTGTATTTCTTTCAGGAGCAGTTCCTTTTCCCTGATGGAGCGAAGTAATTCCTCCGTCTGCTGCTTCCGTTCGGTGATGTCCTGGTATATTACCAGATACTGCCGTTCACCGTCCCAAAGTATTTTCTTGCGGATAACCTGGAGATGGCGAACCTCGCCATTTTTGCGGATGATGCCGATGCCATATTCGGACGGATCATCAACGCCTTGCCGTCTTTTCTCCCTTCGGATCCGGAATTCGGCACGACTCTCCGGGGTATAGCGCTGCGCTACGGGGGTATTGTTCAATTCCTCAACGCTGTCGAAGCCATAGAGTTCCAGGAGCGCCCGGTTGGCGTAAATGGTTTCCCCTTCGTCGGTCACGATGCGCTTCCCCAGCGGCGATTCATCCATGGAACGGCGAAAGTTCTCTTCCGTCCGGCGCAGCGCCACCTCGGCCAGCTTGCGCCCGGTGACATCATGGGCCACTGCATAGATCATCCGCTCCTCTACGGCGCTTTTGGCATTCCACATCAGCCAGCGGTACGAGCCGTCCCTGCAGAGGTAACGATTCTCAAACGCAACCACCTCTTGTCCGGCTGTCAGCCGCGCCGTGATTTCCATCATGGACTCGCGGTCGTCGGGATGGACAAATTCAATTAATGGCCGACCCTGCAGTTCTGCTGCTGTAAATCCCAGGATGCGTTCCCACGCCGGATTCAGCGTCTTGATATACCCGTCAAAATCGGCCACGTACAGCAGATCCGGCAACAGGTTGAAAAAATTCTCGGCGCGGCGGCGCACAGTTGTCTGTGCCGCCTGCAGCGCCTCCGCCATCCCGTCGAAGACCTGCGCCAGCTCGCCGATTTCGTCACGGCGCGAGATCTTCACGTGGCGGGCGAGGTCGCCCGCGGCCAGGGCATTGGCGGCATCCCGCAAGATAAGGAGGGGCCGGATTATCCGCCTCGCCAACCAGCCGCTTATTATGACCGTCAGCAAAATCACGAGGGCTCCCAGCAGCAGTACTTGCCTTGTCAAAGCGTCCAGCGCCGCAAAGGCCGACTTGTACGGCTGGGTGATGAGAATGCCCCAGGGCACACCGGGTACGGGCGCAAAGGCGCTTAAGACCCTCTCCCCCGTGCTGTTCGTTGTTTCCAGCGTCCCGCGCTCTCCGGTCAGCATGCGGCGGGTGGCTTCGTTTCGTCCCGAGACAGGCGTCAAAATGCGCTTCGGGTTGGCGTGCGCCATGAGCATTCCTCCGCGCCGGAAGTCCACAAGCGCGGCGCGGGCCTCTGGGCCGACCTCTATTTTGAGGATCACATCCGTAAGCGCTGAAAGAGAGATGCCGACAACCAGGACTCCCCGCAGGTTCCCCTGCTCATCGAGAATGGGGACGCCATAGGGGGCGTTGGGACGTCCCGTTGCCCGCGAGATGACCGGCGCCCCCAGGTAAGGCTTGCCCGTTGCCTTTGCCTGCTGGAACCAGTCGCGGTCGGCGGAGCTGGTTCCAATGAGGTGGGGGTTGACAACGCCGGTCACGCGAACAATGCCCTGTGTGTCCAGAACGCTGACGCCATCGAAGCAGGGGTTCAGCCGCAGAAAACGCACCAGTTCGGGGCCGGCTTGGGCAAAGGAACCGGTCGCCACGATACGGGCGATCAGGGGGCGCGTTGCCAATTCGCGCGCATTGGCCTGGGCCAGGGAGACGTACTGGGCAGCGAACTGCGCGGCCAGATCGGCGGTTTCGAGATTGCTTTTAAAAATCTGCTCGCGCAGCGTGGCGCGGCTTTTGCTGAGGACGAGCGCGCCCACCGCAGCGCCGACAATCAATGTCGCCAGCACTGCCAAAAGAATCAATTTGGGCGCTAATCCAAAGCGGTATCGCCTGCGCCAAGCTTCGTCTGTTTTCATAGCCATTCCCCCACCCGAATAAAGGGGACGGTTCTATTTTTTCACTCCCGGCTAACGCCAATAAATAGAACCGTCCCCTTTTTATCGAAAGTATTTCTTCGAAATTCCTCTTGCGGCAATTATCCCTGAAATTCCGGCTCCCACAATGCCACGGCTCTTCCCGGCGCCGTCCCCTGCCACGAAGATACCGTTGATATTCGTTTCCAGATTTTCATCGGTGATAAAGTGCGTATCGAAAAACTTGATCTCCGGTGCATACAGCAGCGTGGATGGATGCAGAATCCCGGGCACCATTTTATCAAGTTTTTTCAGGGATTCCCAGAGATTGTCGATGATGCGGGCGGGCAAACCCAGCGTTATATCCCCCGGCGCTGCATTACAGGTTGCCCTGCAAAGCCCGAAATGACGGGGCGCACTGTTGAATGTCGAGATGGAACTTCTTCTCCCCTCCCGGAAGTCCCCCACCCTCTGAACGATCGGTCGGCCTCCCCCCAGCAGAAAGAATTGTTTGGCGAGCATGTGTCCGAATTCGGTCGTATCGGAAAAGGGCTCGGTTAAAAAGATCGTGTTGATCAGCGCAAAATTCGTGTTTGCTGTTTTCCGGCCGGAGAGTGCGTCACCGTTGACCAGCTTGAAGTTGTCATAGTTTTCTACCCGTACCCGTCCGCCCGGGTTGGTGCAGAAGGTTCGGACCCGATCTCCGTGGCGCGCTGTACGGAAAATAAATTTCGGGTCGTAAACGATATCGGTAACGGCGTCATAATACTTTCTGTTTAATTCAACGCGGATTCCCACATCGATCGGACCGAAATTATGGCAAACGTGCAATTTGGTGGCTGCGTCACGAAACCAGTAGGCGCCGCTGCGTCCCGGAGCGGCAAGGATGACTTTCGCGGCATGGCAAACTTTTTTTCGATGATGACTACAGGAGACATGATAGGTGTCGTCATCACGTTTCTGAATGGAGGTTACGGCCGTTCCCAGCAACAATTCTGTTTTTTTCAGGTGATTTCTCAAATAATCGACGACGGCCTTGCCGTTGTCCGTTCCCCAGTGCCACTGCTCCGGCGCGATGAATTGAGCGTCATGCTCTTGGGCAATGCTTCCCAGCGCCTCTATTTCTTTACTCTTATCGAGAAAAGTTACCTGCTGACACTTCGGAAAATGGATGAAGACCTGCCTGATTTCTTCCATCAAACGCTCTGCCGAATCACGATCGATCTTAAGTTCATCCAGATCGATTCCGACGCGATAGTCAAAATTCAGTTTGCCATCGTTTAGCAATCCTCCGGCGGGATACGGGTGTCGATCTATGATGGCAATCCTGTCTATGCCCAGCCGCTCAAGCTCTATGGCTGCGAACAAACCGGCGGGACCGGAACCTATAATCAATACATTATAAGCATCCATACATTTAAGCTCCTTCCTGTTTTTGTACCACATTATCTTTAAGGAATAAAGGGGACGGTTCTATTTTTCTGACAGCGGCACGTCAAAAAAACAATAAATAGAACCGTCCCCTTTTATGGTCCCCTTTTATGGTTTTATGTTGCAGTCACAATTTATATGTGTTAGCGGATACGGCATGAAACCTCATGTTCTTCTTATAAACCCCTGGATATACGACTTTACTGCTTACAACCTCTGGTATAAACCGCTGGGGCTTTTGCAGTTGGCCGCCCTTCTGCGCATCAACGGGATTAAGGTCTCGTTTATAGACTGCCTTGACGACGCTCCGGATATGCCCCTCGCCAAAGATGTTCGCCCCGGAAAGAAAAGAAACGACGGCGCCGGGGGGTATTCAAGGCAAAAGATAGGAAAACCGCTGCCCCTCAAAATGATCCCCCGAAATTTCCACCGCTTTGGCCTGCCCCCCGCCTTTTTACTGCAAAAAATGCACAGGTTTACCCGCCCGGATATGATCATGATAACGACGATGATGACGTACTGGTATCCGGGCCTGTTGGAGATGATTGCTCTCGTAAGGCAGGTTTGGCCGGACGTCCCGGTTATAATCGGCGGCAATTACGTGTCCCTGTGCCCTGAGCACGCGGCGCAAGCAGGAGCAGATTTCTGCCTTCCCGGACCTGGCGAGGTCTCCCTTCCCGGAATCGTAAAAGAGCTTCTGAAAATGGATCTGCAACTCCTCCCCGATCCGAATAATCTTGACTCCTATCCTTACCCCGCCTTTGACCTTCTGCGAAATCCGGCCAGCTTGCCGATCCTGACCTCAAGGGGCTGCCCCTACCAATGCAGTTATTGCGCATCGCACTTGCTGTATCGAGACTTCCGCAGGAGAAGCCCTGTTCTTGTCGCCGCGGAGATTGAGTTCTGGCATCGGCGCTACGGGATAAAAAATTTTTCCTTTTATGACGACGCGCTGCTGGTTAATTCAGAGGAACTGGCAGCGCCCCTTTTAAAAGAGATTATCCGCAGAAATCTGCCGCTCCAGTTCCATTGTCCTAACGGACTCCATTTGCGGGAAGTTACCCCGGAAATAAGCGCGCTCCTGTTTAAGGCCGGCTTTAAAACCATCCGCTGCGGTTTTGAAACCTCCGATCTGCTCAGGCAGAAACAAACAGGCGGCAAGGTCAATAATGAAGAGCTGGCGGAGGCCCTGAAGAATCTTGAAAATGCAGGCTACTGCCCGTCCGAAATAGGGATATACATCCTCTGCGGACTTCCCGGCCAGTCGGCCGAGGAGGTTGCCGAAAGCATAAGATACGTCCAATCCCTCCGGGCGCGCCCAATTCTGGCGGAGTATTCGCCGATTCCCGGCACCCGACTCTGGCCCGAGGCCGTGGCCTCCTCCCCTTTCCCGGTAGCGGAGGAACCCCTGTTTCAAAACAACACCTTGCTTCCCTGCCGAAATGAATCCTTTACCATCGAGGCGTACCGGAAACTGAAATTAATGGCCAGGGAGAATTAAAGATGCTTGACAAGCTTTTTCAATCTTAGTATATGGATGACGACGGCGGGGTCTGCTGTGTTCGCTACTGAGTCGGAACTGCTGGATTGCAACATTAAAAGAGCGACAGGACCCTGTGGTGCTTTGGCACTGGTTGTGGGCCAACTTTTTTTCTATACACCGACTTTCCAGCGCAATGACAAGACGGCACGAGCGGATTTCGTCGTCACCTTATCGGCAGTTTTCCAAAACCTTCCTTAACCTGAAACAAAGGCCCTTTAAAATGTCGTGTTTGTCCATTACGCTCCGCCTTGGCGGGGAAATTTGATTTGCGGGCGGAAAATCGAAAAATGAATCCCTTCCTCATGCCCTTCTGGTGGGCCAAAATAATTCTGCTGGGGATGATTTCCCTTTTTTTTCTGTTTTACGGGATAGAAACCCTGACCGGCGCCTATTCATTAAAAAACCCCGTGGAATTCATAATGTATTTTTTCTCCGCCAGTTTTATGATCCTGGTGAGCAGCGCCGGAGTAATCTTCTCTTTCTTTAAAATTTATGGCCGCCTCAAAGCGCGTGAGAAAAAAGACAATGCAGGAGGGGCTCCTGAACCTTGAAAAAAACGCCGTCGCCAGAAACACCGGAAAAGATAAATTTTGCCAATAATGATTTCCTGCGCACGCTATGCGGAGAGCATGACCGGAACGTGCGTCTTATTGAAAAACTCGCGGCGGTAAAAATCACCGTGCGCGGCAATTCCGTGGTTATTGACGGGGACAGATCTTTTATCCTGCCCGCAAAGAATTTTTTATCGCAACTTTACAAAATAACAAGCAAAGGACACATCCTCTTTCCGCTCGACATCGAGCAGGCCCATAAAATCCTCTCCGAGGATTCTGCTGCCGATCTGGAGCAGATATTTCTCGATACGATCTTCATTTCTTCGAAAAAACGCATTGTTACGCCCAAAAGCATCTCGCAGAAAAATTACATAGACGCGATCAGAACCTCGGACATGGTATTCGGCATAGGCCCGGCGGGAACCGGCAAGACCTACCTGGCAATGGCCATGGCTGTTGCCGCGCTAATGGAAAAGAAGGTCAGCCGCATCTCGCTTGCCCGCCCAGCGGTGGAGGCCGGTGAAAAACTGGGTTTTCTGCCCGGCGATCTTGCCGAGAAGGTCAATCCGTATCTTCGCCCCCTGTATGACGCCCTGTTCGATATGATCGATTTTGACAGGGCCCAGGCGCTGATCCACAAGGGGGTTATCGAGGTTGCTCCCCTTGCCTTCATGCGGGGGCGCACCCTGAACGATTCCTTCGTGATTCTCGATGAGGCCCAGAACACAACCCCCGAGCAGATGATGATGTTTTTGACGCGCCTCGGCTATGGCTCAAAAGCGGTCGTTACCGGCGATATAACCCAGATAGATCTTCCGCCTGACAAGGTGTCGGGACTCATTGAGGCCCGGGAACTGCTGAGCCATATCCAGGGAATCCGTTTTATCGATTTTTCCGATCGGGACGTGGTGCGGCATCCCCTTGTCCAGGAGGTAATCCGCGCTTACGATCAAGGAGAGCGCAAAAATGGAAGGAGGGGGCCATGACGGTTTCCCTGCGCAATAAACAGAAAAAAGAAAAGCTCGATACAAGTAGGCTCCGCAGGAGCTTAAAGCGGCTTTTGAAGGAATTGCAGAGGGAAAACGGTGAATTGAGCGTTCTCATCGTTGACGATGAACAGATACGGGCAATAAACCGCGACTATCTCCACCGGGACCGACCGACCAATGTCATCTCTTTCGCAATGACGGAGGGCGTGGGGGGCGACATTCACCCGGAACTATTGGGCGACATCATCATTTCCGCGGAAACGGCCGCGCGGGACGCCGCTGCCGGGGGACTTCAGTTGATGGACGAGATGGAATTCCTGCTGATCCATGGCCTTCTGCACCTGCTTGGTTATGACCATGAAAATACCAGTCAGGAGGAGGCCCGGCGGATGAAACTAAAAGAACAGGCATTATTCTTTCTGTTGAGACATTACCCGGTAGATTGAACTATTGAACGAGTATCTCCTGGCCTGGATAGATCTCGTCCTTGGGGGTTAACTTGTTAAGGGTCAGGAGCTTCTGGAGGTCAACACCGTTTTCCCTGGCTATTTTGGCAAGATTATCCCCTTTTTTCACCTTGTACTTGCTGGCTTCCGCCTTGCCCTTTTGGGGAACCGCGGCTTCCTTAGAATCCTTGCCTTCTTTTTGTGAAAGCCGGATGGTTTGTCCAACCTTCAAGACATCCTTCTTCAGATTGTTGATCTTCTTCAAATCAGCCACGGAAACGTGATAGGTATCGGAAAGTTTCGCAAGGGTATCGCCCTTCTTGACTTTATGGACGTTCGCCTTGGCAGTCGCCGAAGAACTTACAGAAGTTGCCGAAACGCTCGTTTTCGTAATCGGGATATTCAATTTCTGCCCGGCATGCAATCCCTTCTTGGACAACTTATTGGCAGAACGTATTGAACTGACAGATGTTTTGTATTTTTCGGCAATGGATGCCAGGGTTTCCCCCTTGCGCACCTTGTATTTTATGAAAACGCCTTTTACCGTCCGGGAAGAGGCGCGGGGAATATCGGCATTGGGAATGTCGGCGGCAAGCTGCAGGAGTTTGTCGGCATTGCCTGACGGGACCTTCAGCTTGTACGGTTTGTTCGGAGTTGTTTTAAGCCGCAGTTCGGCATTCAGGATAATCAAGTTTTCTTCCGATATTTCCAGTTTTGCCGCAATGTCCTGTAACCGCATGGACTTGGTTGTCTCAACCGTTTCATAGGCGGACACGTCGTATTTGCTCTTTTCTGCTGCAAAGTCGAACCCGTATTTGGCGGGGTCTTTAACAATAAGCAACGTCGCAATAAACCGGGGAACATACCGTGCGGTTTCATTGGGCAGCTTCTGATACAGATCCCAGAACCGGTCCAGGTAATTTATCTGCTGGGAGGCAATCGTGCGCATGACCCGTCCTTCCCCGCAATTGTATCCGGCAAGAACGGTAAGCCAGTCGCCGAACATCGCGTGGAGGTCTTTTAAATACGCAATTGCCGCCCGCGTGGATTTTTGAATATCCATCCGTTCATCCACCCAGTCATCACGGTTCAGGCCGTATTTGTAGCCGGTCGAGGGGATGAACTGCCATAGCCCCAGCGCCCTTGCCGAAGAAAGAGCGCTGATTTTATAGCCGCTTTCCACCAGGGGCAGCCAGGAAAGCTCATCAGGCAAACCCGCCTTTTTAAGCTCGGCTGAAATTATCGGGCGATAAATAAGGGAACGGTAATAAGAGGAGCTGAAGAAATCACGCTCATAGTTTTGAAAGGAACGTATCTCTTTTTCGACGTCGGCATTGGATATTACCGGTATTTCTCCACGCTTCCCCTTGGCAACCGTGGGGAGCGAATTATAAACTGCGAGAATCCGCTTGGAAATTATAAGGCGAAGATCGTCCTTTTGCCTGGCAATTTCAGGATTTCCGTTGGTGTCGAGCAAAAGGGCATACGCCTGGTCGAGCATCTGCAGGGCATCGTCCAGCTCACCTTTTTCCCAGTATTTGTGCGACTCGTCCAAAAGAACAAGCGCCTCTTCCATGATATCCTTTTCGTTTTCATCTTCCTTTGAGCTATGATTTTTCGAGGGGTCTTTCCCATTATCGAGAAGAGAAGATTCCCTGAGACCATTCTTCGGGGAAGGTTTATGTTTTATAACAGGCGGTGAATTATAAGGTGCGGAAACGACCGCTTTGTTGTTTGCGGAAAGGGAAGCTGAACCATTGGCGAGGCTCGTTTCCTTAATGGGAGCAGCGGATTGAGACAATTTCGCCTCGGCTGCCCCCCCCGACTTTTTGTAAGTGATCTTTTCAGATTGGGCAGGGGGCGCTGGCAACGGGGTATTTTCAGCGCGGGCAACGCCCTTGGGGGCGACAACCTCGTTTCCGGCATTTTCCGTCGAGAGCGTTGCACATGAGGAAAGCGCCAAGACGCCCAAACCCACCAATACAAAAACTATTGTCGAAATATTCGCCTTTTTGATTATAATCATTCTTTTCTCCGTTCTTCTTTGTTCTGACGACGGGGAAAGATCATTCCCCCTCCCCCGTTGCATCGAACAAATGAATTTCCCTGCATAATTAATGGAGCTGACTCTCCTATCATATTTTTTATTCAGCCCCAAATGATATTTTGCCGAACCGGCAGCACAGTCCCCGGGCACGATTTTCCCCTGACCGGCTAACTGCCGAAAAACTGTCCGCCTTAAACAGTTACCAGCCCAGACAATCAATTTTGGATCAGATATGCCTCAATAAAACGATCGATGTCTCCATCGAGCACCTGGCTGACATTGCCGGTCTCCAAATCCGTACGATGATCCTTTACCAGTTTATAGGGGTGCAAAACGTACGAACGAATCTGGCTTCCAAAGTTGATGTTTTTCTTGGTTTTGTTCACTTCGGCGAGCCTCTCGTTCTGCTCTTTCATTTTCATCGCATAGATGCGTGAGCGCAGATATTTCATGGCCATCGACTTGTTTTTGTGCTGCGAACGCTCATTTTGACACTGCACGACAATCCCGGTCGGAAGATGGGTAATCCGCACGGCTGAATCGGTCTTGTTGACATGCTGCCCTCCCGCGCCGGAAGAGCGAAAGGTGTCAATGCGCAGGTCTTTTTCATCGATTTCGACGACAATGCGGTCATCAACCTCAGGGTAAACAAAAACGGACGCAAAAGATGTGTGCCGTCTTGCCCCGGCATCAAAAGGGGAGATTCGCACAAGCCGGTGAATGCCGATCTCCGCCTTCGCGTAGCCGTAGGCGTATTCGCCCTTGAGCGTCCAGGAGACACTCTTAAGCCCCGCCTCGTCGCCGGGCAGGTAATCTATGATCTCTGTTTGAAAGCCTTTTCTTTCCGCCCAGCGCAGATACATCCGCAGGAGCATCTCGGCCCAATCCTGCGCCTCGGTGCCCCCCGCTCCGGCATGAATCGACATGATGGCGTTCATCATATCCTGTTCGGAGCCCAGCATTATCTTCAGTTCTTCATCGCGAAGCTCAGAGTCGAGCCCGGCGAGTTCTCGCCTTATATCTTGCTCGGTTTTATTGTCTTTTTCCGCCGCGGCCATTTCGGCAAGTTCACTGAAATCGGAGAGGCTTGCCTTACGCCCCTTCCACTTCCCTACAATGTCCGAAAGCCTGCTCTTCTCCCGGAGTACGACGCCTGCATTCTCCGGGTCATCCCAGAAACCTGTCTTTTCCAGTTCTTTTTCCAGTTCCCGTATGCGCAGTTCCTTTTCAGGCAGGTCAAAGACAGTCTCCGAATTTTTCCAGTCTTTGTGTTAGATCAACGAGCACTTCCTTTATTTCTTCCTGCATATCCCCTTCTCCTTCTCCTTATGAGTTCATATACGATCAGCATGAAACCGCAGATATATACAAAGATGTCGCCGTATGCCGCATAAAAGGTCTTTTTGTCAATATATTTAACTTCACCTTTCAGGACTGTCCTGGTGAAAATGGCCGTCCGGGCGTTTATCGACCCGGTGGGGGCGATGATCGCGCTGATTCCGGTATTGGCCGCCCGCACCAGGTAAAGCCTGGTTTCCACAGCCCTGAAAACGGTCATCGACAGATGCTGATATGGGGCTGAGGTTCTTCCAAACCAGGCATCATTGGTTATATTTACCAGCAGATCGGCCCCGCTCTTCTTGTAAGCCCTTGTCGCCTCGGGAAAGATTCCCTCATAACAGATAAGAACCCCAAAACGACGATTGCCGCTGACAAGGGGCACAAAATCACTTCCCGACCGGAAATCGCCGATACCGGCCACAAGCTTTCCGATAAAGGGGAAAAATTGCTTTAGCGGGACATATTCGCCATAAGGGACAAGGTGCACCTTGTCATAGCGCCCAGCCGCCGCCCCGCCCGGCTCCAGCAGGTAAGCGCTGTTCATATAGGATACCGCGGCGCCTGCCTGCTCATAATGGGGGCTGCCGAAAAGCAGGGCGCGATCAGCCGCTTGGGCCACTGCAATCACCTTTTTCTGCAACGGGGATGGATAACCGAAAAAAAACGGCGCCGCCGTTTCCGGCCAGACGATAATACCCCCTTTGGCCGGGAGGGAGGCGAGGGAAAGACCCGCATAAATATCTATTGTTTCCGATTGATAGCGGGGATCCCACTTGCTGTTTTGATCGATATTCCCCTGCACAAGCACCACCTCGGCAGAGGACGCGTCCGCCAGGGACTCTTTGATGTCGGCAATCCGGAAATAGCCGTAGAAAACGATGAGCAGCCCAGCGGCAAACGCAATCAGCAGTTTTCTGAAGGGCATTCGGCCTGCATGGCGTGCTTCGAGAACTTCGAAAATAACCATGTTGACCAATACGATCGCAAACGATACCCCATATACGCCTGTAATATCTGCTATCTGGATAACAGTTGCGTTCAAATACTGTGAATAGCCAAGATTTTCCCACGGAAAACCGGTGAAGAGACGGGAACGGGCAAACTCGAGAAGAATCCACACTATAGGGGCAACCAGCAGGAAATCGTTCCCTCTTTTCCGGAAGAAAACAACCCCGGCTGCAAAACATGCCGTGTATATGCTCAGGTACGCGGAAAGAAGCAGCATAACAGCGATGCCGACATAGGGGGGCAGACCGCCATATTGCACGACGACATAGGAAATCCAGTAAAGGATGCCGGTGTTGGCTATCATGCCGGCAATGAAGCCAGACTGAAAGCCCTCCGCCGGGGTTGATTCCTTCAGCGCGTAGAAAAGCGGCACCAGCGCAAACCAGGCAACGAGGCTGTATCCAAATTTCGGAAAAGAGAAAAAAAGCAGCCCGCCCGAGAGCGCCGCCAGCAGCATCCTTCTTTGCGACACCCGATCTTTTTTGAAATTTTCAAAGATTTTCGACACGGTGCTCCCTGAAAATAATTAATATGTTAGCTGCCATGAAATACATCAACTACAAACCTCAGACCGCATCCTGCGGACAATGAACGGGAAGTAGTCTGAGTTTCTGTTTAATTTTTCGAGTTTCAAAATAAAAAGGGCCAACCGCCAACGGTTGACCCTTTTTATTTTGGCGGGGCCGAGGGGACTTGAACCCCTGGCCTCCGGCGTGACAGGCCGGCGTTATAACCAGCTTAACTACGACCCCGTATATAAATAATTTATCTGCTTTAACTACCTCAAAAACCCATAAAACTGAGCAGGGGGTTTCCGGGAATTACGCTTTTTCCATGGTAGGCGGAACAGGACTTGAACCTGTGACATCCACGGTGTAAGCGTGGCGCTCTCCCAACTGAGCTACCCGCCCGTATTATCAAGCAGCGGGGGGTTCCTTAGCAATGATTGCAATCCTTGTCAAGAACTAAGTTCGAAAAAATGGGAAACCCCTTTTCGCGTTCAGCATGGCAAGGAGGCCCTTTCCCCGGCCGTTTCCACGAGCTGGCTGATCACAGGTACGCCCTTTTCAATATCATCCTGTTTCTCTTCCTTAGGCATCAAAGCGGCGCTCATCACCTCATCGACATGCTGAACAAAAACTATTTTCATCCTCTTCAGAACGTTCGCCGGGACCTCGCTCAAATCCTTCTCATTATCTTTCGGGATTATAACCTTCTTTATTCCCGCCCGGTGGGCCGCCAGCAGCTTTTCCTTCAGGCCGCCTATGGGCAGCACCCTTCCGCGCAGGGTGATCTCCCCCGTCATCGCCAGATCGCCCCGCACCTTGCGATTCGTTAGTGCTGACGCAATGGAGGTCGCCATGGCAATGCCGGCAGACGGTCCATCCTTCGGGATCGCCCCCTCCGGGACATGCACGTGGATGTCCGTATCCTTGTAAAAACCTTCAGGCAATCCGAACTCACTGGATCGGGAACGCACGTAGGTGAGCGCGGCCTGGGCGGACTCCTGCATGACATCCCCCAATTTCCCCGTCAGGGTCATCTTGCCGGTTCCTTTCATTACCGTCGTTTCCAGTGTCAACAGCTCTCCGCCGACCTCCGTCCAGGCAAGACCAATCGTCAATCCGACCCGATCCATGCCTTCGTTTTCATTATCACGGAATTTCGGCACGCCGAGATATCCCGGGACACCACTGGAGGATATCTTTATACATGTCTTTACCCCTTCGGCGACAACCTTTCTGGCAACCTTGCGACAAATGGAGGATATCTCCCTGTCCAGATTGCGGACTCCTGCTTCTCTCGTATAGTTGCGGATAATAGCCAGTATGGCGCCTTCGGTAAAAACCAGATTTTCTTTGGTCAGCCCGTTCGCCTCGATAATCTTGGGAACAAGGAATTTAATGGCGATATTGAGCTTTTCCTGCTCGGTATAACCGGCAATGCGGATCACTTCCATTCGGTCCAGGAGAGCTGCGGGGATCGTTTGCAGGATATTGGCCGTGGTAATGAACATTACATCGGACAAGTCGTAATCAACTTCGAGATAATTGTCGTTGAAGGCATTATTCTGCTCCGGGTCGAGAACCTCGAGCAGCGCCGCGGAGGGATCGCCGCGAAAATCGGAGCTGAGCTTATCAACCTCGTCCAGGCAGAAAACGGGGTTGCTGCTCCCCGCCTTTTTTAAAAGCTGAATTATTTTTCCAGGCATAGCCCCAATGTAGGTGCGCCGATGCCCCCTTATTTCCGCTTCGTCCCGCACCCCGCCCAGGGAAAACCTGACAAACTTCCTGTTTGTGGCCCGGGCAACCGATTTGGCGATAGAGGTCTTGCCAACCCCCGGGGGACCGACCAGGCATAAAATGGAACCTCTGTTCTTTTTTACAAGGGTCTGGACGGCGAGGTATTCGATGATTCTCTCCTTCACCTTCTTGAGGCCGTAATGGTCCTCTTCCAGAATCGTCTCGGACTCTTTCAACGCATAAGTGTTTTCAGTTTTCTCTGCCCAGGGCATATCCAGAAGCCAGTCAATGTAATTTCTCACGACGGTGGCCTCGGCAGACATCGGCGCCATCATCTGCATCTTTTTGATTTCCTGTTTGACCTTTTTTGCTGCCTCTTCGGGAAGCTTCTTCTGCTTCAGCCTTTTTTCCAGGTCAATAACTTCGCTTTTAAAATCATCCTTCTCACCCATTTCCTTCTGAATGGCCCGCATCTGTTCGTTGAGGTAGTAATCCTTCTGGGTCTTTTCCATCTGCTTCTTGACCCGTTTTTTTATTTTTTCCTCAACCTGCAGGATTTCTATTTCAGAAAGCATCAATTTATAGATCGCTTCCATCCTCTCGGGAATGCTTGCGATTTCAATAATCTTCTGTTTGTCATCCAACTTGGCGTTGATCTGGGAAATAACGATGTCGGCAAGCTTCGAGGGGTCATCAATGGCAGATACCGTTCCCGCCATATCCAGATGAACTTTCCCGGTCATTTTGGCATAGTTTTCAAACGCACTGCCGATGCTCCTCATCAGAGCTTCAATCCGGAGGACATCCTCCTGTCCCGTTTCCTCGAGTTCATCCACCAAAACGAGGAAATGCTCTTCGCAGAAAACGTAGCTGCGGATGATTCCCCTTTTTCTGCCCTCGACCAGAACCTTGACAGTGCCATCGGGGAGACGCAATAACTGAATTATGATCCCGATCGTTCCCACACTGTATATATCTTCCTCGCTCGGTTCGTCTTTCTGGGCGTTCTTTTGTGCAACCATGAATATCTCTTTTTCATCTTTCATGGCGGCCTCAAGCGCGGCAATTGACTTTTCCCTGCCCACAAACAAAGGGACAATCATGTGCGGGAAAACCACCACGTCCCGGAGCGGCAAAAGCGGCATTTCCGTGTCAGTCTGTTTCAACTCTCTTTTTTCTTTTATGAAGGTCATTTATTATTTCCTGTAATTGTTAAAATCACGCCGTCTCGGATTTTTTTTCGAGAAGGAGAATAGGTTTTTCATCTTTTTTTACGACTTCTTCGCTGACGATACATTCCCTCACGTCATTTCGGGAAGGAAGCTCATACATTATATCAAGGAGGGTGTTTTCCATAATCGCCCGCAAGCCCCGGGCGCCTGATTTTCTCTCCAGCGAGAGTTCCGCAATAGCCTTCAGCGCGCCTTCGGTAAATTTCAATTTGACCCCGTCCAGCTCGAAAAGCTTTTGATATTGCTTTACCAGGGCATCCTTCGGTTCCAGAAGAATTCGGATAAGATCATCATGCGTCAGCTCTTTGAGTGTGGAAATTACCGGCAGGCGGCCGATAAATTCCGGAATCAATCCGAACTTGAGAAGATCCTCCGGTTGTACTTTGCGGAGAAGTTCATCCTTGTTTTTCTCTTTTTTGCTGCGGATATCCGATCCAAACCCGATCGAGTTGGACCCGGTCCGGCGGGAGATGATCCCTTCAAGATCGTTAAAGGCGCCGCCGCAAATGAAGAGTATATTCGTAGTATCTACCTGGATAAACTCCTGCTGGGGGTGTTTTCTCCCCCCCTTGGGCGGGATGCTCGCCGTCGTCCCCTCAATAATCTTCAGCAGCGCCTGCTGCACGCCTTCCCCGGAAACATCGCGCGTTATCGATGGGTTTCCTGACTTTCTGGCAATTTTATCGATCTCGTCAATATAAACAATCCCCCGGGATGCCTTCTCCACATCATAATCGGCATTCTGCAGAAGGCTGAGGATGATATTTTCCACATCCTCCCCCACATATCCTGCTTCCGTAAGCGTAGTCGCATCCGCGATTGTAAACGGAACATTCAGCATTCGGGCCAGCGTTTTCGCCAGCAGGGTCTTCCCGGAACCAGTCGGGCCGATCAGCAGGATATTGCTCTTCTGAATTTCAACCCCGCCCATGTCCGCACTTGCGGAGAGCCTCCGGTAATGGTTGTACACCGCCACGGAAAGAATTTTTTTGGCTCTTTCCTGACCTATTACATACTGATCAAGAAACTTTAAAATATCCCTTGGTTCCGGCATCCCGCGGGGAATCGCTCCTCCCTCTTCCGGGCTGTCTTCATTAATGATCGAACGACAAAGCTCAACACATTCATCGCATATATAAGATGTCGAACCGGCGACAAGTTTTTTGACCTCATTTTGTCCCTTGCCGCAAAACGAACAGTATAACATCCTTCTATCGTCGCCAGAATCCTTTGGTTTTCTCCCCATTACGGAACCCCTTCAGTAAACTTTATAAACCCCTCTTGACAATGACTTCATCGATAATTCCGTACTCAACGGCATTTGTCCCCGACATATAATAATCACGCTCGGTATCTGCCGCAATCTTTTCGAGAGGCTGACCGGTCAGATCGGCGAGGATCTGATTAAGTTCCTCCTTCAATCTCAGAATCTCGCGAGCCTGAATGCCGATATCGGTGGCCTGCCCATGGAATCCGCCCAGTGGTTGGTGGATCATGATCCGGGAGTGGGGCAGGGCATACCGTTTTCCTTTTTGTCCCGCCGCGAGCAGCAGGGCGCCCATGCTTGCCGCCTGGCCCATGCAGACCGTATTTACCGAGGGTTTGATGTACTGCATGGTATCATAAATCGCCATTCCGGCACTGACACTGCCCCCGGGAGAGTTCAAATAGAAGAATATGTCCTTATCGGGATCGTCGGACTCAAGAAAGAGCATCTGGGCAATTACCAGATTGGCGACATCGTCATCGATTGCCGTACCCAGAAAAATGATGCGATCCCTCAGGAGCCGTGAATAGATATCAAATGCCCTCTCCCCGCGACCGTCCTGTTCTACAACCATTGGTATCAGGCTCATTTTTCAGCATCCCCGCTTTCGATTTTTTCAGCCTCCCGCACCGTTACATTTGCCTTGGCCTCAATAAATTCATACGTTTTACGGTTCATAAGTTCACCACGGATATTTTCTACAAGATTATCTTTTTCGAGAGATTTTCTAAGTGTTTCATAATCCTGGGATCGCTGAAGCGCGAATTCCCTTAATGATACGGCATACGAGATTTCCGTTACCGCGATCGCTTCCTTCCGGGCAATCTTGTCCAGCAAAATGGTGGTTTTGACTATTTTGGCCGCTTCTTCCCGGAAATGGCCACCCAAATTGGTTGCCAACTCCTCGGCCTTTTTGGGGTCCATCCCCTCGGAAACCATTTTGCTGTGCGCGTCTGCAACCATATAATAAACCTGCTGTTCAACAAATACTTCCGGCACTTCAAAAATGTTTTTTTCGAGCAGCTTTTCGCTTATCAGCTTTGCAAAAGCCGCGTCCAGGCGCCTCTTTTTTTCTTCCTCGATTCTTTTTCGAATATCGGCCCTGAGCTCCTCCAGGGAAGCATATTTACCGAAATTTTTTAAAAATTTATCATCGAGATCAGGAAGCCTCTTAACGCGAATATCCTTTATCTCAACGGCGAACTCGGCGTTTTTCCCGGCCAGATGGGGGGCCTGATAGTTCTCCGGGAAGATGACCTCAATATTCTTTCTTGCGCCCTTTTGGGAACCGAGCAGTTGCTCTTCAAAACCGGGAATAAACGACCCTGATCCTATTTCCAGAAGATGATTTTCCGCCTTCAGTTCCGGGAGCTTTTCCCCGGCGAGCGCGCCTTCAAAACTGATTGTGACAAAATCTCCGGACTGAACGCCTCTTTCTTCGTCCCCATTCTCCAAAACCGCGAACATCTGGCGCATTTGCTGCATGTTCGCCTCCAGCTCATCAGCGGTAACGGCCGACGACTGCTTTTCAAGTTCCAGGCCCGTATAGCCAACCGGCTCTATCTGCGGTTCAATCTCAACCGTGGCCGTGAAGGTGAAATTCTTTCCCTTCTCTATCCCCTGCTGTTCTATCCGGGGCTGACTTACCGCGGCGATGTCATTCTTCTGGATTGTTTCCCAGTAATGACGATTAACAAGGTTGGAAACAGCCTCGCCCTCAGCATCCTCGCCGTAGAATTTTTCCAGTATATTCCGGGGAATTTTACCTGGTCTGAATCCTTTGATCCGCGCTGTTTTTCCAGCCTTCTGATAAGCCACGTCCAGTTCATGCTTCACATCATCCCAGGGAATCTCAAAAGAAATTCTTTTTTTTATGGAACTGACATCCTCGATCTTTGGTTCAACAAGTTCACTCACAGCATCACGCTCCTTAATGGTTATGTCAATACCGGGTCAAGTCTGGTGCGAGAGAGGGGATTTGAACCCCTACCCGCGCAAGCGGGCTGGATCCTAAGTCCAGTGCGTCTCCCAATTCCGCCACCCTCGCATTTTCGTATCGTCTTTATATTCATCCGATCCTTTTATGTCAACCAATGGATATAAGGAAGATACGAAAAATATTAAAAAACCGCCCTTTCGGCGGTTTAGGTTATTATTGGTCGGGGCGAGTGGATTTGAACCACCGGCCCTCTGAACCCCATTCAGATACGCTACCAGACTGCGCCACGCCCCGACATCAACTACTGCAATTGTGGCGTTCCTTAACACCATAAATAATCCCTGTCAAGGACAATGAGGCATAAAAAGCGACGAATCCGCCTTGGGACGAAAGCTGAAAATTACAAAAGACTTGAATAAAAGATCGTTTAGGGGGTATACTCCCTCCCAGTGGGCATGGAGTGGCATGAAGTTATGAAATATAAAAAACATATCTGGAACACAAAGCTGATCTTTTTTTGTGTTGCCGCCGTCTTCCTGGCGGCGGCGCCGAAGGCATATTCAGACATCTACCGATATACTGACCCTGAAGGAGTGATCCACCTGACGAATGTTCCGACAGACAACGGGGCCCCGTATGTTCTGGTGATGAGGGAAAAGCGGGTGCTTTTAAAGATACATGGAAAAATTTCTGACTACGAATCAATAATTAACCAGGCTTCCGAGAAGTACGACGTTGATTCAACCCTTGTCAAGGCGGTGATAAAGGCCGAATCCAATTTTAATAACAAGGCCGTCTCACCGGTAGGCGCCCGGGGGCTCATGCAGCTCATGCCGGCCACTGCGGCTTCTCTCCAGGTGGGGGACTCTTTTCATCCGGAAAGCAATATCGACGGAGGGGTCCGCTATCTGCGCTATCTGTCCAATTTATTCAAAGGCAATCTGCCCTTGGTACTTGCGGCGTATAATGCGGGAGAAAATGCCGTCGTGCGTTATAACAACAGCATTCCTCCTTATAAAGAAACGCAGACCTATGTAAAAAGGGTGCTGCACTACCTTGAACAGTACCGGAGAGAGAAGGATTAACCCTGCTGTAATACCTTACCTGCTCAAACCAGTTGACAAAACGGCCCTTATTTCCTCCAGCTTTTTTTCTTTAATTCCCGGGACATCCTTTAGCTCCGCCAAACTTGAGAAATTCCCCCTCTCCCTTCGCATCTGCACAATCTGAGCCGCGGCGCGCTCCCCGATACCGGGGACAAGAGACAGGTCGCTTGCCGAAGCACGGTTGACATCAAGCGGAATGCCCAGTGAAAGCTTTGTCGCAGCGGACATTTCCCCACTCTTTAATTTTCCGTCTTGAGAAAAGGTAAAACGGGCGCCTTGGTGAATCGTTGCCGATAGCAACTCTTCTTTATATCCAGTTTTTATTATACCGGCTGCATCAATCAGGTTTTGAGGCGCGGCGCCGGGGGGAAGGAAATAGATTCCCTCCCCCCTAACCCCGCGGAGTTCTACGGCAATACAATCCGGATTCTGCCTCATCAGGGGGATGGGCTTTCCCTGACGAGGCTGCCGAACGGTGAAGAACGAAAGGCCATAAATCGCCAGACACACAATCAAAACGGTAAGCATGCCGACTTTCTGGCCTTCGGAAACCGTCATTTCAATGCTCTTTTTCCAGGCCAAAGGCATCGTGAAGGGCCGTAACCGCCAACTCCGTGTACTTCGCCTCCACAACGCAGGAGACCTTGATTTCGGAGGTGCTGATCATCAGGATATTGATCCTTTCGTTGGCGAGCGTCTGGAAAATTTTTGCCGCAACGCCGGCATGGCTGATCATGCCGCTGCCGATAACGGAAACCTTTGCAACATTCTCGTCCACTACCGGTTTGTCGGCGCCGATACCATGAACGGCTTCGCCGATGATCCGCGTTGCCTCGCGGACTTCCTTGCGGGAAACGGTGAAGGTCATATCCGTATATCCATCTATGCTCGTATTCTGAATGATCATATCCACCATGATATTCTGTTCTGCCAGCGGTGCGAAGATGGTGGCCGCTATCCCGGGACGGTCCGGAACATGAATAACCGTTATCTTTGCCTGGTCGCGGTCATACGTCACGCCGGAAACGATTTCCTTCTCCATATTTTCAGCCTCCTTTGTTACCAGTGTCCCCCCTTCATCGGAAAAAGAGGATTTTACATAAACCGGTACGTTGTATTTTTTCGCAAGTTCTACAGAACGCGGCTGCAGCACCTTGGCGCCTGCCCTGGCCATTTCCAGCATCTCGTCGTAGGTTATCCGGTTAAGCCTCCGGGCTTTACTGCAGATATTCGGATCAGTTGTATATACCCCATCAACATCCGTATAAATATCACATACATCGGCATTAAGGGCTGCTGCCAGCGCCACGGCGCTGGTGTCGGAGCCGCCCCTGCCGAGCGTGGTTATGTTGTTTTCAGCGTCCCTTCCCTGAAAACCGGCGACAACCACAATCGTCCCTTCTGCCAGCTCCTTCAGCACAGCCTCTTTCTGCACGCTCAAGATACGGGCCTTGCTGAAGGCCTGATCGGTAATAAAGGGAACCTGAAATCCCAAAAAAGACCTTGCCTTATGGCCCATGCCGTTGAGCATGATGGCAAGCAGTGTTATCGTTACCTGTTCACCGGTGGAAATAAGTGAATCGTACTCCCGCAGGTTGGGTTCATCAGCCGCCTGCCGGGCAAGTTGAATGAGACGATCCGTTTCGCCGGACATGGCCGATAAGACAACGACCACACTATTTCCGGCCTCTTTTGCCCGGATCACCTTTTTGGCCACATTGGCTATCCTTTCCAAATTGGCAACCGAAGTGCCGCCATATTTCTGTACGATCAAAGCCATCTGATTAACCCCCTCCTCCCAGCGGCGCTGTTTAAAACACCACGCCTTTTAGTCTCTGCATAAGCGCTTCCTGCTCTACGGAAATACGTATTTCCCTTTTCATCTCATCAAGATATGTGAAGGCGAGGGAAATGGCGCCAGCCGGAATAAAATCGGCAATCTTTTCAGCCCATTCTACAACCGTAACCCCGGTTTGGGAAACCGTTTCGTCGAATCCCGTGTCGATAAGATCCGCGTCTCCGGCAAGGCGATAGACATCGAGATGATAAAGGGGGGCAACCTGTCCCGGATACTCGTTAATCAGGGTGAAGGTCGGCGAGACAACCGCATACACGTCGGGAACCCCCATTCCTTTGGCTATTCCCTGCACAAGGGCCGTTTTCCCCGCTCCCAATTCCCCCCTCAGAGCCACAAAATCGCCAGCCCTCAGAATCTTGCCGATGCTCACCCCAAGCTGAAAGGTCTGCTCCGGACTCTCCGAAATCAGAACAACAGAAAAACTATTTCCCGTCAAATCCACTGTTGCCCACTTATTTTTCAAGGATGACGATGGCGGTCGCCAAGTCGTCTGTATGCGAAATGCTCACCACTGACGTTTCCATGCCTCCGCCACTCAGTAAATCCAAGGCTTTTTCTGACAGCTTGACAGAAGGCCTTCCCATGCCGTTGTGAATCGTTGCAATATCAATAAAGCTGATGCCCCCCCCCAATCCGGTCCCCGTCGCCTTCAAAAAGGCCTCTTTGACGGCGAAACAGGCTGCGAAATGCAGGGCTGGCCGCGTCTTGCCTTGACAATAGTCAACTTCTTCAACGGTATAGATTCGCCGGATGAATATGTCTCCCCATTTCGCGAGAATCCTTTCGATTCTTGCAACTTCCACAAGATCAATCCCGACGCCGGATACCATTTTAAGCCCTGCTGATTGCATCCGCCATCAGAACCACCTTTTTCATGACGGAAACATCATGCACCCTTACAATGTGCGCCCCGTTGAGGATAGACGCCGTTATCGCCGCTGCCGTTCCCTCGATACGTTCGGCAGGGGTTCCACCCGTCACCTGTCCAATGAAGGATTTGCGTGAAACCCCGACAAGAATTGGTCTTCCCAACTTTTTAAACTCGCCGAGGCGACGGATAAGGCGCATGCTGTCATTCGCTGTCTTGCCGAAGCCGATTCCCGGATCGACAACGATTTGAGTCAAATCTATTCCTTCCGAACGGGCCTTTTCGATCCGCTCTTTCAGAAAGCCCATTATATCGTCCGTTAAGGACGGGTACGCCAGGTCGCCCTGCTGCATTACCTTGGGCATCCCCCGCATATGCATCAAAACTATCCCCGCGCCCAAGGCGGATATGGTCTTTGCCATTGCTGAATCATAACTCAAGGAACTTACATCATTTACTATTTCCGCGCCTGCTCTCAGCGCCTCTCCGGCAACCTCCGCCTTCATGGTATCAACCGAAAGGGGAATGGAAATCTTTGCCGCAAGACCCCGAATAACAGGGATAACCCTCTTGAGTTCTTCCTCGACGGAAACCGGGTCTGAGCCAGGACGAGTGGATTCTCCCCCGATGTCAAGGATTTCGGCGCCCTCTCCGGCCATTCTTATCCCCGCTTCTATGGCCTTTTGAGGGGAAGCGTACTGACCGCCATCCGAAAAGGAATCGGGGGTCGTATTAATAACCCCCATGACAACGGTATGCCCGCCGATGGCAATCTCCCGGCGCGACGTCCGCAGCAACAGGGCATCGTCAGTCATGTTTATCATGCGGTTTTCTCTATCTGGCTGTTCTCTTCACTTTGCGGAGTATCGCCCTTGATGAGCGCATCGAGTTCCTGGCCGGTCAGCACCTCTTTTTCGAGAAGCACAAGGGCGATACTGTTGAGCAAATCGATGTTACCCGAGAGGATGCCCTTTGCCTTCTCATAACTGGAGAAGACAATCTGGTTTATCTCTGCGTCTATCTTCTTTGCCGTTTCTTCGCTGTAATCCTTATGGGAGGCAAATTCCCTTCCCAGAAAAATCTGTTCCTCCTTCTTGCCATAGCTCAAAGGGCCTATCGACTCACTCATACCCCACTCACAGACCATCTTGCGGGCCAGGGCGGTGGCCCTTTCAATGTCGTTTCCGGCGCCGGTAGTGTAATCCTTGAGGATAATTTCCTCTGCGGCCCGGCCGCCCAGAAGTATGACGATGTTATTGAGAAGAAACTCCCGCGGATAGGCGTGCTTCTCATCAACCGGCAATTGCTGGGTAAGCCCCAGGGCCATCCCCCGGGGGATGATCGTTATCTTGTGGATCGGATCCGTCCCCGGAAGCATGCGGGCCACAAGCGCGTGGCCTGTTTCGTGAAATGCGGTGTTTTTCTTTTCTTCATCGCTTATCACCATGCTCTTACGCTCTGTTCCCATCATCACCTTGTCTTTGGCATACTCAAAATCAGCCATGGAGACCTTTTCCTTGTTGAAACGGGCGGCATAAAGCACCGATTCATTGACAAGATTCTCTATGTCGGCGCCGGAAAATCCAGGCGTTCCCCTGGCAATGACGCTGAAATTTACATCCTCTTCAAGGGGGGTTTTACGGGCATGGACCTCCAGAATCTTTTCCCGACCGCGAACATCCGGAAGGGGAACAACCACCTGGCGGTCAAAACGGCCGGGACGCATCAGGGCGGGGTCCAGAACATCCGGACGGTTGGTCGCGGAAACGAGGATAACCCCCTCATTCGATTCAAAACCATCCATCTCGACCAGCAACTGGTTGAGGGTCTGCTCCCGTTCGTCGTGTCCGCCGCCCAGACCAGCCCCACGATGGCGCCCCACCGCGTCTATCTCATCGATAAAGATTATGCAGGGGGCATTCTTCTTTCCCTGGACAAACAGATCGCGAACACGGGAGGCGCCGACCCCGACAAACATCTCCACAAAATCCGAGCCGCTGATGCTTAGAAAGGGCACATCCGCCTCACCGGCAATTGCCCTGGCAAGCAGTGTTTTACCCGTGCCGGGAGGACCGACAAGCAATAGTCCTTTGGGTATTCTCCCCCCCAACTTGGTGTATTTTTTAGGATCTCGTAAAAAATCAATGACCTCCTGCAGTTCTGCTTTGGCCTCTTCAACCCCGGCCACATCAAGGAATGTTATCTTTTTTGATTTGTCATTAACCAGACGAGCGCGGCTTTTACCGAAAGCCATCGCCTTTCCCCCCCCACCCTGCATTTGCCGCATGAAAAATATCCAGACCCCGACCAGCAGGAGCATCGGCAGCCATGATACAAGCAGTGTCATATACCAGGGAGAATCATCAACGGGCTTTGCGGAAATACGCACCCCTTTTTCTTTCAGAATGGCGATCACGCCTGCGTCATTAGGCGCGTACGTCTTGAAAATCGTGCCATTGGTCAATTTCCCGGTTATGTTCTCGCCTTGAATCGTCACCTCGGAAACCTGTGATTTTTCAACGTTGCTTAAAAAATCGCTATAAATAATCTCTGTTTGTGTCACCTTAGGCTGACTGAAAAGATGATACATCATAACGAAAACCAGGCTGATCACAAGCCAGAGCGCTATATTTTTCTGTAGAGGATTCAATTTGTTATTCTCCTTTTATGAACATTTGATGATCCTACCATGAACCGCAACCCGCGGGTAATATTTTCCAAACCGTCGCCGACACACATTTTTAAAATCGCGTTCCTGATTACTTCAAACCAACTCTATTTTCAACACTTTTTTAGTTTTTTCGGTAATGCGCACCCTCTGGCTTATCCTCTCACCGACAATCCCGATAATCGACTGGGAGTCAACCAGCAGGGGAATGGTTCCCCGCAGTGCGCTGGGGATCTTTCTATCGATAAAGTATTTCTTCAATTTCTTTGTTCCTCCCAAACCCAAAAGATCAATCCTGTCACCCGGTCTCCAATTTCTTATGAGCAACGGCGGATCGATGCAGTCATAATCCATAAAGGCCTTTTCCGGGTGGCTTTTAACCTTCGCAAGTCCCGGGTTGGCAATCATTTCTATGCGTATATTCCTTTTAATTTCGGGCAGACCGATCGTCGCCGGGATTTTAACCTCTATCTCGAACCTGCCGGTTTCATTCCCTGCAGCAACACCAGAAGTCAGCTTTTCAGAAACTTTTCTGATGTTCAGGACAGCCGCCCGTTTTTCGACGAGTATCCCCGCAGGAAGATCAAGCGTGCGAAATCTGCTGTCCTTTTTATGGCACAATTCCAGAACCGACTCTATATGAAGGTAGCCAATGCCATTTTGAAAAGTGGTCATCCTCTCCAGCAAAAATTTAATAATGCGCGCCTGAACGGCCCGATGCTGTTGAGAAAATTCCGACAGCGGAACGGCAATTTCTTTATCGCCCGGCTTTATTCCCCAAAAACCTGTTAATTGTCGAACAACATCAAGCATATAATCGTCTTCAAGCCTGATGATCTCGGCAGTGCGGGCAACACCCGCTATAAGCCGCGGGTTGTAGCGCTTCGTCAATTCGGGAATAAGCCAGTTTCTGATGCTGTTACGCAAAAAAACCTGGTCCGAGTTGGAGCTGTCCGTCGTGTAAGCAAGCCCCTCCCTGTTTAAAAACTCGAGAATCTCGCTTCGACCGACATATAACAGCGGGCGGATGAGACAATCGTCCCGGATTGGGGCAATTCCTTTGAGCCCGTCCAGACCGGCTCCCCGGAGAAGATTGATAAAAAATGTCTCCACCTGGTCATCCCGATGATGGCCGGTGGCTATCTTTACAGCGCCGCATTCCCCGGCAGTTTCATAAAGAAAGCGGTAACGCTCCTCCCTGCCGATCTCTTCAAGGGACCTGCCGGTTTTTTTTTGCCGCTCGCGGATATCCACCCGTCTCGCTATGAACGCCAAATTCTTTTTTTCACTGAGAATGCGCACAAACTCCTCATCCCGATCGGCTTCTTCACCTCGGAGGCCATGGTTGAGGTGCGCCACGGTAATTTTCAGGGAGTACTCCGCGGAGAGGATTTCAAGTATTCTCAGCAACGCGACGGAATCAGGTCCGCCGGAGACAGCGGCTAAAACGTGCTCACCGCGCCTGAGGAGGAGATTATCGGCAATGGTTTTTCTGACGGTTTTGAGCATTAGCGGGTATTGATCAGCAAAACAACGACTTCAGGTCGGAGAGACTTTCACAGACGATATCAGGGCCAAGCCGGAGCAGTTTTTCCCTGTCACTTATCCCGTTTAGAAACGCGCAGCTTATGGCGCCCGCCCTTTGAGCCAGAAGAATATCATTGGGACCGTCGCCTATTACAACCGTGCGCGCCGGGGTAACCCCCCTTTTTTCCATAACCAGTTCCAGGAGACGGGGATCCGGTTTTTTGAAAGGGGTGCTGTCCTCTCCGCAGACATCCAGAAAATAATCATTGATACATAGGGAATGCACTATCTTGAGCGTATATTTTTCAGTCTTGTTGGTCACAAGAACCTTCTTTTTGGCCCCGAAGTAAGAAAGAAAATCAATAACATCGGGGTAGAGGGTGGTGTGGTCGAGCAGATGTTCCCCATAATAATCCCCGAACAGCCCTATCGCCCGGGGAAAATACTCATCCGCGTTACCGCCCAGCGCGCGCCTGATCAACATCGCAACACCGTCGCCGACATACTGCTTTACAGAATCCATCGTTATCGCGGCAAGGCCAAGCGTCGACAAGGCATGATTTACAGAGTCAGTCAAGTCAGCGGTTGAATCAATCAATGTACCATCAAGATCGAAGGCCAGCATGTCAACAGATTTCATATTTTCCCCATGGCCGCGGCAATGTGACGGACCGTCTGGCGGTAAACCCCGGCATATATTTCCCGGGAAAGAAAGTAGCCGGGGCGCTCTTTATAGACCCCCTCCACAATCTCTTGCACCGTTTCCTCAACAGAGCCGGTTCGCCGGTAAATGGCCTCCATTTGCGCCCGATGCTTCTTTGCCGACTTCATGCTGTTCCGGATATATGCATTTGCCTCTTCACCCGTCACATAACCATAATGATCGGCACAGAAAATATCCACCGGCAGAGCGGAAAGTTTCTCCAGGCTCTGCTGATATTTCGTATAATCGGAGTTGCCGGCGGGGGCAATTATGTCCTCAAAGGGTATCCCCCCCCCATCCGACGGAAAAAGCGCCTTTATTTCCGGACAGTACACAGAAAGGGAGCAGGAGGAGTGCCCCGGCGTCTCCAGCACCCGCACCGTCAAACCGCCCAAATCGATCACGCTTCCTTCCGAAACTACAGAACCGCTGACATCCTCCCGCCATTCCAGATCCAGCCCCTTCAGCAAATCCTCTACCCCCAACCTCCGGGCAACCATAATGCTGGAGGAGTTGATTGTAGCAATAGCCTTTTCCATCTTCAGTATCTCCCACCCCCGGGCAAGGGCAAAAATCTGCAGCTCCGGATAGCGGCGTTTGAAGAACGGCACCAGTCCCACATGGTCAAAATGGGCGTGCAGGATGATAAGCTTATCTATTTTCTCCTCTTTTATATCGAAATCGCGCATCTGCTCGAGAACGACAGGCGCCAGATAACTCATCCCGCCGCTTATAATCAGCGAAGAATCGTTTCCTTCGAGCAGGTAAACGCCTGATTCCTCCCTCCCGAGATACCAGAGGCGATCAGATACCTTGCCCGGATTGCGGTGTCTCATTTCTAACATCCTCCAGTTATCCGGGAATAACTATATTAGCTCCCGCCTTGAGTCTTTTCATAATTTTTCCAAAGGTCTCTTCCTGCTTTTGACGTTCCAGAAAGGCGGCAATCTTCTTTTTCATTCCGGCATCAAGCTTTACCGTTTCGGAGGCGTTGTGCGCCATGACCTGGATTATGTGAAATCCAAAATCGGTCTTCACAACCGGGCCGATAGCCTTGGGCGCCTGCGAAAAAGCGGCATCCTCAAAGGGCTTGACCATCTGTCCGCGGCTGAATGTTCCAAGGTCTCCCCCCTTATCCTTGTTGCCTGGGTCATCGGAATTTTTGGCTGCTGACTGTGCAAAATCTTCCCCTGCCAGCAATTTTTTACGAATTTCTTCAGCCTTGACCAACTTCTGCGCCTTGGTCTTTTCGTCGTCATTCTTGTCACTGGCCACAAGAATGTGTCGGGCGTGGACAGATTCCGGTTTTAAAAACATTTGCTTGTTTTTGGCATAGAAATCGGTAACTTCCTTACCTGTTGCTTTAAGACTTCCCCCCGCCTCCTGCGTGAGAAGTTTTGTTATCTTGATGTTGTTTCCTATTTCTTCCCGCAGTTTTACCATGTCTATGTTGTTTTGCTTCATGAATTCATCAATCGTCTGTCCAGGAGGCATATTCGCCTTCATTTTCTCGATGAAGGCAGAAATTTCCTTTTCACTCGCGGCGACCTTCTTTGCCGATATCTCCTTTTTCAGGAGGGTTAAATTAACAAACCCGTCTATTATCCCCTTGCGGATATCTCCTTTGGCCTGTTCCAGACGTTCCGGGGGTATCTGGGCCCCGATTTGCGCTATTTTTTGCTCAACCTGAGCGGCGACCTCGGCATTTGTAAGCTTCAACCCATCCACTTCAACGGCTGTTGCACCGCCATCTTCTTTTGCGGGAGGGGCCGAATTTTGGCCGGTCGGCGAAGCGGCAGCCACATTGCCCGCTTGCTGGGGCGCCATAATCTGTTTTACCGTTTCACCCTTTTCCGCTTTCGCATCGCAGCCGACTGCAACACCAAAGATAAAAGCAAACGCTGCTGCAATAATAACATACTGTCCAATTTTTTTAACCACGCCACATCCTCCCGAAATTTTATTAAGATCACGCCATCATCTTGATTTTACAAAAAACATACCATACACAAGCAAAAGCGGGGGGAGTATATGCTAAAGCAGGCGCTGACGTCAATAGTACGTGAGAAAAGAAAACAAAAAAATCTTGACAACCGAAAAAATTGCAGATAGCTTTCACGCGCTATTAAGGATGGGCGCAGCGAGGGGCATTTTTTACTGGATGACAACGTGTTTCGTAAATAGGGAGGATGTTACATGAATGTTTTTGAAAAGGCGTATATCCCCTACAATGGTTATTACTCTACTCCTTTTGTCCGTTGGCAGGGAAGCATGCAGAATGAAAATTCAATCGAGTTGGCAGGAAGAACAGCGCGCAGGTGGTTGCTCGAGAAAAAAAAGATTGATCCTGCTATTTTTGACTACATGTACTTCGGGATTACCATTACCCAACCCCACCTGTTTTACAGTCACAACTGGGCCGCCGGCATAATGACAGACAACAAAAAGAATCTGCCCGCCCTCATGGTAAATCAGGCCTGCACAACCTCCACGACCATCCTGAATCTGGCGGCGCTTGCCGTAGAACAGGGCTCGCTTGAAGTTGCTTTTGGGCTTATGGCCGACCGCTGCTCCAACGGCGGCCACACGGTGTGGCCCAACCCCATGGGGCCCGGAGGCGAGTTATATTCCGAAAACTGGCTGATGGACAATTTTAACAATGACCCCAATGTTTACCCGCCCACCAAGATGGTGCAGACTGCCGATAACGTGGCCAGGAGGGAAGGAATTACCAAAGAGGAGTGCGATGCTGTGACGGTGCGTCGCTATGAACAGTACGATATGGCGCTTGCCAACGACCGGGCTTTCCAGAAGCGTTACATGTTCCCGGCGGAGGTAAAGGTCTCCAAAAAGAAAACAATATTAATAGAAGAGGATGACGGTGTTACCCCCACGACGGCCGAAGGTTTGGCGAAGCTCTCTCCGATTGAAAAGGGCGGCGTTCACAGTTTCGGCGTACAGACACACCCTGCCGATGGCAACTGCGGATTCATAATCACAACAAGGGAAAAGGCGAAAGAACTGAGTGCGGATCCCCAGATAGAAATCCAGATCGTCTCTTATGGTTTTTCCCGGGTCGAGCCTGGCTTCATGGCTGCCGCTCCGGTGCCTGCGGCCCAGATGGCCCTTGCCAACGCCGGTCTGAAAATCACCGACATGAAGACTATCAAGAGTCATAACCCCTTTGCAACGAATGACATTAATTTCGCCAAAAAACTGGGCAATGACGTCATGAAGATGAATAACTACGGATCATCCATTGTCTATGGGCATCCCCAGGCGCCCACAGGAGGCAGAATTATTGCGGAGATGCTCGAAGAGACAGCCATGGCCGGCGGCGGC
>Ga0208373_1001367_pt1 | contig 33124 bp, 33 predicted proteins | sample RifOxyC2_FD_184036 | JGI IMG/M metagenome (GOLD analysis project Ga0208373, IMG submission 184036) | Soil microbial communities from Rifle, Colorado - Rifle Oxygen_injection C2 (SPAdes) | ecosystem: Environmental > Terrestrial > Deep subsurface > Rock core/Sediment | place: Rifle, Colorado... | reverse complement strand
AATCTCCTTGAAACCCTGTTCGTGGAACGGATGGACCAGAACGAGGAGATCTTCGCCCGGTTCATGAACGATGCCGCCTTCCAGAAGGTGGTCACCAGTTGGCTGGCCTCCGAAGCCTACAAGCGGCTGCAAGCGAAGGCGGAGGGGATTAATAACCTTCGCTATTCCCGTTGATTGATAGTAATTTTGTGATTGGAACAAGCGACCGCAGCGTAATTTCAATCTGTGTTATTTTCACCAAAAAGCTGCTTTTCAGCAGATGTTGAAGATCTCAATACCAGCGAATAGTACAAATAAGGGATTGACAATTTTCCACTACATTGATATTGATTAATCATGAAAGTAGCGGAAAAAGACAATGACGTCCACGGGATGCTGGAAGACGAATACGGACGCTGCCGGGAGGTCATCGAGGCCCTACGCGCCAAGGCGATAAACTACCCCAAGGGCGCCCTTAATATCCGTAGGAAACAGATCAAGGGAAAAGAGTACGTTTATCATTACCTCGTCCGGAGGGACGGGAAGAATGTCGTCAACCGGCACATCGCCGAAAAGGATCTGCTTGAACTTCAGAAACAGATCGAAGAGCGCGAGAAATGCCAGAAGGAGATACTTGCCTACAAGAAACGCATGGTCTATTTGGAAAAGCTCTTGAAAAAACCGAATCAGGAAGGTCACCGTGAAAAATCAGCTGCCCGATAATCTATTTCCGGAAAAGATAAAAGGATATTCTGCACACGATATGCGGTGTCGGGTTTTTTGAACGCTCTGTGTCCTCATCCACTGCAGCCCTGTAGAAATTCTCCCCGAAAACCTCCAATGCGTGCTTCCGATCGATCCGACCTCCAAGTTGTGCAGGTCTTTGCTTATAAAACAGTTGATCCGATGCATTTGAATATGATAGTTGATCCGGTGTCATTGAAAAAATTCACGGCACGAAAACAACGGACCATTCACTGAAAGGAGCAAGAATAATCATCATGGAAGATCGGCATATTCAGGAGGAGATGTGGTGGGTCAGCCCTTATAACTTCGTCGATGAGGTACGCGGTGGATTGGAAATTCCCGCAAAGGTCGAAATTCACGACGCCACACTGCGGGACGGCGAACAGACCCCCGGGGTGGTTTTCCGCAAGGACGATAAGGTCAGGATAGCACGGATGCTCGATGAGGCCGGTGTCGAACGCATCGAGGCCGGGATGCCGGCCGTATCGGATGAGGATTTTGCGGCCATCAAGGAGATTACCGGGCTCGGCCTGCACGCCAAGATCTATTCCTTTGCGCGGGCCATGACGATCGATATCGATAAGGCGGTCGAATGCGGCTGCCACGGGGTCGTCATCGAAATACCGATCGGTTATCCTAAATTAAAATACCAGTTCAAATGGACCTGGGAGGATGTGCTTCGCAAGAGCATCGACTGCGTCAATTATGCGAAGAAAAGGAATTTGCACACCGTCTATTTCCCTTACGACACGACCCGTGCGCGCGAGGAAGACCTCACGAATCTTCTGACGCGACTGATGGACGTTGCCCCGCCCGACGCGATCGGGGTAGTGGACACCATGGGCTGCGCCCTTCCGGAGGCCATCAAATACCTTGTAAGAAAAGTGAAGCGGCTCACCGGTCTTCCCGTGGAGATCCATACGCATAATGATTTCGGCATGGGGGTCGCCACTGAACTGGCCGCCGTCACGGCGGGCGCCGAAGTGGTCCATTCCTGCGTCAATGGGCTCGGGGAACGAACCGGCAACGCGGCCCTGGAAGAGCTGATGGTCGGGCTCCATATTCTCCTTGGCCTGAAGACGAATTACCAATTTGACAAGATCATCCCCCTGTCCGAACTGGTTTCCGAGCTTTCGGGCGTAAAGCTGGCCAACAACAAACCGGTTCTCGGCAAAGGCAACTACATACGGGAATCGGGAATCGGCGTCGATCTGGTCATGTCCAAGCCGCTCGCCATGTTCGCCACTGCCCCGCGGCTCACCGGACGTGAAGCGGAAATCGTTCTGGGCAAAAAGAGCGGCAAGGCCTCGATCGCCTATATGCTCGACAAGCTGGACATACGCAATGTCAGCGACGAGAACGTGAACGAGATCCTCAAGGATGTCAAGGAGAAGGGCACGGGGAAGAAGGGGCTTCTCACCGCGGACGAGTTCAACGAGATCATTCGACGGAAAGGACTTTCAAAGAAGTCTTAAACTGGCATAAACAATCCAGTACCGCACAGCAATCTTTTGCCGGGCGGTTTTTGAAGGACGAAAAGGAGGATTTACGAAATCGATGAAGACCAGAAGAGTGGTGACAGGGCACAATAAGGACGGGCGAAGCGTCGTTAAATGGGATACCGAGATTGACAGCAAGCCGGGCCGCGAACGCTTTGAAAAGACGGATTTGTGGGCAACGGACAGCCTGCCGGCGCACCTGGCCGAAGACGATCCGACCCAGTGGGACCTGGGAACCAGTTTAGCCAACGGCTCCGTTTTCCGTCTCTGCCACTTCAAACCGGGGGTTAAGGAGCGTTGGCATCGAACCGACTCGCTCGATTACGGCATTGTCCTTTCCGGGGAATTGGCGATGCAGCTCGATGAGGGGGAAGTCCTCTTGAAAACCGGCGACATCGTTATCCAGAGAGGCACCATCCATAACTGGGTGAATCGGGGGACCGAAACGTGTGTGATGGCCTTCATTCTAATCGCAACCGAAGGCGGGGTATCGACGGGCTGGTAATCGAAATGGGACGGCTTCGTAAAAAGGCCGCAGGCAAGGCGCGCGAATCCTGAGGAGTGAGGCGTACTTTTGCGTACGCCGCAATGACGAGGGATGAAGCGTAACGCAGCATCCGGACTTTTTACGAAGCCGTCGGAGGAGGATGACGCGAGATGGATCTACAGCTCAAAGGGAAAGTGGCCATTGTCGGCGGCGGCAGCAAGGGGCTGGGAAGGGCCTGCGCCGAGGTGCTGGCCGAAGAGGGCGCAAAAGTAGCGATCTGCAGCCGCAACAAGGGAGACCTGGAAAAGGCAGCCGCTGAAATTCACAATGCAACCGGATCGGACGTTCTGGCTTTTCCGGGCGATCTGGATAAGACCGACACGATTAAAGACCTGATCGCCGCAACCGTTGATCATTTCGGTCGACTGGATATCCTTGTGAACAATTCCGGCAGCCCCCCGATCTCCTTTGCATACAGCGCCAGCGACGAAATGCTCGAAACCGCCGTGCAGCGCTCGCTGTTTTACTTCGCGCGCATGTCCAGAGAGGCGATTCCCCACTTGAAGTCAGGCGGCGGGGGGCGCATCATCAATATTCTGGCCAGCACGGTTTACCAGCCATTGCTAAAAATGGCCCTTTCCGGTACAACCCGCATTGGAGTCATTGCTTTTGCCAAAAGCCTGGCCGATGAAGTCGGGAAGTATGGCATCCTGGTCAACAACGTCTGCCCCGGATCCATTCTGACCGAGCGGATGCTCCTCAACATCACAGCCCGGGCCGAAGAGATGGGAATCTCTCTTCAAGAAGCGCTGGCCAAGCGCGCCGCCGAGATCCCGGTCGGCCGACTCGGCGAACCAAAGGATATCGCCTACACGGTCGCTTTTCTCGCTTCGGGAAAGTCCGGCTACATCACCGGCAGCACGATCAGGGTGGATGGCGGGGTGGTCCGCTCGGTCTTGTGAGGAATAACATGGAAGACCTCCGGCGCCAATTTGCCCTGAAGCTGGTCGGTGAGACAGTAAATCCGGCCTATCGCCGCGAAGTGCCCGAAGCGGCTCGGCAAGAGCGGCCGGCAGGTCATGCCGCTCCGAAAAGTACGACGGTCAGGGCCAAGCCCGGCGTAAAAATTGTCAAATCCGCCTGCTACTCCTGCAACATGTGTTGTGAAGTCCTTGTCTTCATCGATGTGGCAACCGGCCAGATCCTCAAGGTGGAAGGCGATCCCGAATCCCCGATCTCGCGGGGGGTGCTGTGCGCCAAGGGACTGGCTGCCCGGGACCTGGTGTATAACCCTGGCCGCCTCCGGCATCCCTTGAAGCGGGTGGGGAAGCGGGGAGAGGGAAAATGGGAAAGGATTTCCTGGGAGGAAGCCCTGGACCGGATCGCCGAGGAATTGCTCGAGTACCGGAAGCAATACGGTCCCCAGGGGGTCGCTTTCCTCCAGGGCACTATCCGGGGGTGGTCCCGGGTTTACAGCCGTCTGGCCAATGCCTTCGGGGCGGTCAATCACGGCGCCGCCGGCTGGGCACAGTGTCTCTGGCCACGGCTCGTTGATAACACCGTCACCTTCGGCGCCACCTACACCGAAGTCCCCGACTTTGAGAACACCCGTTGCGTGCTGGTTTGGGGGACCAACCCTGTCTCCACCTGGCCGTATTTCGCTTCGCAAATCATGGACGCACGGCAGCGAGGGGCAGGTCTTATCGTCGTGGACCCCTATCTGTCGGAGACCGCCGCCAAGGCCGATCTCTGGCTCCAGTTAAGACCGGGAACCGATACGGCGCTTGCCCTGGCGATGCTCCATACCATCATCCGGGAAGGGTTGTACGACAAAGAGTTCACCCGGGACTGGACCGTCGGATTCGATCGTCTGCAGGAGCACATCGCGGGAAATACCCCCGAATGGGGCGGGGCGATCACCAAAGTCCCCGCTGAGCTCATCCGGAAAGCGGCAAGATTGTATGCGACGACCAAACCGTCTGCGATCTTCCGCTGCGTCTCGCTGGACACTATCCACGATTCGATCCAGGCCTGCCGTGCGGTCTCGATCCTGTCGGCGGTGACGGGGAACATCGGCATACCCGGTGGGAACGTGACGGTCTCCCGGCGCGGGGAAACGAGCCAGAACAGCCATACCTTTATCGGTCATGATCTTCTTCCCGCTGATAAGATACCCCTGCGCAGGGGGTTTGACGCGTTTCCGCTGCTCTGCGACACACTCTCCCCGGTTCCGACCGCGCACATGCCGACCCTCTGGGAAACCATCGCCGAAGAAAACCCCTATCCCGTAAAGGCCGCGCTGATATTCGGGAGCAACGCCCTGATCAGTTATTCCAACACGCCCCGGGTCGAAGAGGCCATGCAAAAACTGGAATTCATCGCTGTTTGCGATCTCTTCATGACCCCGACGGCGCAAATGGCCGATATCGTTCTGCCCGCCTCATCCTGGCTGGAGAGGGACAACCTGATCTCATCCTTCCAGGTCTGCCCGACTTACACCATCGCCCAGCGGAAGGCCGTGGGACTCGCCGAGGCGCGTTCCGATGTGGATATCGTCTGCGATCTGGCCCGGAAACTCGGACTGGCAGATCATTTTTGGAACGATGCGGGGGAACTCTACGATTTCCTCATCAAACCCACGGGACTGACCTTTGAGGAATTCAAGGAGGAAAAACGGATTTTTGCACCGCTCGTTTACCGGCAGTTCGAAAAGACCGGCTTCAATACCCCTTCGGGGAAAGTAGAGCTCTATTCTTCGCTCCTCGAAAAGAACCATTGCTCTCCCCTGCCCGCCTATACGGAACCCTTTGAAAGCCCAGCCGCAGCCCCTGACCGGCCAAACGAGTACCCCTACATCCTCACCACGGGGTGGAGACTTCCGGTCTACCGGCACACGGAAAACCGCGAAAATCCACTGTTAAGGGAGATCCATCCCCGGCCGGGCGTCTTGATCCATCCCGACACCGCCGCACGGCTGGATATCTCGGAGGGGGATCCGATCATCATCGAAACCGCGACGGGCAATGCCACGCTATTTGCCGTTCTTACACTGGGGATACATCCCGACGTCGTTCAAGCCACCCCCGGCTGGAGTGGCAAGGCCAACATCAACCGGGTCATCCCCTGGAACCGATTCGCCGAAGGGATCGGTTCGGTGCCCATGCGGGGCGTCCTCTGCCGGCTGGAGAAAGGCTCCATCGACGGCGGCGATCCACAAGAGGGGACACTCCAATGAATTCAAGAGTCGTGATGGCGATCGATCTGGATCGGTGCTGGGGATGCAGGACCTGCGAGGTGGCGTGCAAACAGGAACTCGGCCTGGGGGTAGGGCCCAGTCCCATGAAGGTCCTGGAAACCGGGACCCGAATGATCGATGGCGTCCTGCATCGGGACTTTATCCCGACCCTGTGCCAACATTGCGATCAGCCTGCCTGCCTCACGGCTTGCCCGGTTGAGGCAATCGTCAGGGAAGAGGATGGAACGATCCAGATTCGGCAAGAGGTATGCAACGGCTGCGGTATATGCGTGAAGGCCTGCCCTTTCGGGGTAATGGAAGAGGATGGCGAAGGAGGAGCGCCTGCCAAGTGCACCCTCTGCAGGGAACGCCGAGAGGGCGGCGCCCCGCCGAGTTGCGCCCAGCATTGCATCGGCAGGGTCATGACACTCATCGACGAAGATCTGTTTGAAGTATGGCGGCGGGGCCGGTATGCCTGGAAAACGGGCAGGATCGCCTACGTCTCGGACAAATGGGCCAGCTTGGGACAAGCCTTGAAAGGAAATCACCATGTCGCTTGATTTCGAATTTACGCTGGAACAGAAACTGATTGAAGAAAGCGTCTGGCGCTGGGCATCCGACTGGTTGGAGCCGCAGATGGAGGCGCTCTATGAGAAAGATGAGATGCCCCCCGAACTCTTCCGTGAGCTGGGCAATCTCGGCGTCAACGGCATTGTCTTTGAGGAGGAATATGGCGGCACGGGGCTCGGTTATGTGGAGACCCTTCTCATCTATGAAACCATCGGACGAGTGAGCAACGCCCTCGCCATGACCGTGGGAGCAAGCCAGACACTCTGTTTTGACAACTTCCGGCGGAACGCCTCGGAAGAGCAGAAGGCGGCAATCCTCCCGAAGGCCTGCAGCGGGGAGTATATCGGCTGCCTGGGCATCACCGAGCCCAACTCCGGCTCCGATGCAATGGGGATGACGACCCGCGCCGAAAAGGTCGGAGACCGCTATAGGATCAACGGGGGCAAAACCTTCATCACCAACGGAACCGTCGCCGATTTCATGCTCTTCTACGCAAAAACCAGCCCGACCCGCGGGGCGCACGGGATTTCCGCCTTCTATTTCCTCACCGACGGCATGAAGGGATTCCACCGGGAAAAGATCAAGAAATGGGGTATGCGGTGCTCGCCGACGGCCCTGATCACCTTCGAAGACATGGAACTGCCCGAAGAAAACCTCATCGGCGGCCTGAACCGGGGCGGGGCGATCCTGACCAACGGCCTCTGCACCGAGCGGATCACCCTGAGCGGCTGCTGCCTTGGTTCGCAGCGGGCTTGTTTGGAACTGAGCCTCCGTTACGCCCGGGAGAGGGTGCAGTTCGGAAAGCCGATCGCCTCCTTCCAGTTTATCCAGGGAAAACTGGCCGATATGTACACGGGCTACATGGCCTCCAAATGGATGGCTTACAGCGCCGCGGCCTACTGCGACTCGCTGACGAACAAGGTCGGCGGAAAAGGTACCGATCTTGACCGCAAGGCGGCCGCCGCCCTCCTTTTCTGCGGCGAGATGGGAACGAAGATCGCCGCGGACGCCATCCAGATCCACGGCGGTTATGGCTACTGCCCGGAATATGCGGTGTCCCGTCACTACCTGGACCAGAAGCTCTGGGATATCGGCGCCGGCACCGCGGAGGTCCGCCGGATGATCATCGCCAGGGAACTCCTCCGGGACAACTTTCAGAGCGGCTGCTGATGAAAAACCCAATTTTTCACGCTAACGGCATCATCCTTATCTCTCTTCTCCTGTCGGCCCTTTTTTGCTTACCGGTCGAGGCCCGCGAAGACAGCGCCCGCCTTGTTTTTCAAAAGACTGCCGACATCAAAAAGACATTGATTTACGTCGTCAAAAAGGGTGATATTCTTGGCGGCATTCTCCGGAGGCATCGGGGGGAGCATAGGAAATTGGCCTCTTATAACCTGATCCGTCGCTTGAACCCGGGAATCAGGGATTTGAACCGGATCTACCCCGGGCAGAAAATCGTACTCCCGGTCCGGGAACCCTCAGCGCTCCCCGAATTGCCAAGCGACTTTCGCAAAAAAAGCGATTCTCCCCCTCCCAATTACGGGATCAAGGAAAAGGATCGCCCCCCGGCGTCGGAATCTCTCCCACCCGCGGTACAACCGTTGGAGAATGCCCGCAGCGAGACGGCCATGAAGACACCGCCGACCGCAGAGCACATTTTGGGAATCATTCGGCCGGTCGTCCATCGGATGAAGGGCACGCTCATCGCCAGGGGAAATTACTTCATCCCCCTCAAGGAGGCAACCCAGATCACGATCGACTGCTCGCTGATCCCTGTAGTCGAGCTCGATGAAGGAACGACGGTTCTCCTCGATTTCGGAAACCGTCTGTCGGAAGACATCAAAGCCCTGATCGGTCAAACCTGGAAGAATTACGCCTTTGTCCCCGGGGAAGAACTCGGCGACGGCCTCACCGGCCTCAAAGGAATCATCCGCCGTTCTCGGAACTACGAGATGAGCGATGTCGGCAGTCCCCTCGTCCTGCTTCCAAAGCCCGAGATCCGGATCTTTCCCGACTGGACCATCACCGCGAAAACAACCGCGGTCGGCGCGTCCTATCGCCAGGCGTTATTTCTCCTCGGGAGCAACGAAAAGCCTCTCCCCGGAGAGGCTCGCTCCTTCCTCGAGAAGAACGGCCTTGTGGTAACGGAAATTTCAGGCGACCGCGCAGTGACCGGACCGGTGCTGCTCAAAGCGACGCCGGTGACCACCGACCTGAGGGGTCTAAAAGGGATCGCCCTCGCAGAGCCGCTTCTGAAGGCTCTGGGGGAGACGCCTGTTGCAAGCTCGGAGATAGTCCTCTTCGATCAGGCGCGCAACGGTTTCCATCTCTCCATCACGGCCGATCTCCTCATCCGGAGAGCGGAGAGGCGATTTGTCATCCACACCAAGAGGCTCCCCGAGCAGTTTGTCCGCATCATGAAGGAGGGCGGAACCGAGGTGATCCCAATCGAAGAGGGCGCGTCGGGAAGACCCCTCATCGAGGGTCTGCTTCAAGGGCTCCGGATCCCCGTCTCCTTCGGCCATTTCTCTTTCCGGATTCCGGAAGACGGCAACCGTCCGCGGCTGACCGCAACCTTTCCCGCCCTCCGGGCGATGTCGGGCGGTGAACCTATTTATCTGTTCGATTTCGACATGTTGCCCGACGTCCAGGCATTTCTCAATGGCCTTACGGGCGGACGCATCGCAAAATACTGACGGCTTCGTAAAAAGGCCGGATGCTGCGTTGCGCATCACCCTTCGTCGCTGCGGCGTACGAAAAGTACGCCTCACTCCTCGGGACCGGGAGCGCAACCCGGAAATCCCGCTTGCGGGATGACGGGGCGCAATAAAAGCGGATCTATTCCTTACCGGGACATGCCGCTCGCGGCATGTCAATCGCGCGCCTTGCCGCAGCCTGCCCCGGCGAAGGCCGGGGGCCTTTTTACGAAGCCGTCCTTCATTTTCCTTATGCGGCAAGGTGCTGCGGCCGGAGGAGGTCTGCAACGGTCTTCACCGGATTGAAAGTGACCAGGGGCACCTCGACAAACAGGGTGTTCCAGTATGCCATCGACCCGTTCCAGAGGCCGGGCCGCTCCAGCGCCAGGAGATCCCTTCCCTCTTCCGACTTCCGCGATATGGTAGACCACTCCGGATCGATGAACCGGGTAAGATCGAATTTCTGCCCCCGGTAATCACGGACACCGCAGACCAGATCGACAGGATTAAAATAGGTGGACGATTCCCAGAGGGTGCGCTGTCCGGAATCGTTCCGGTCGATCTGCGCCTCCTCCACGATCTGGAGCGAGACGGCATCCGTCCCCCCCGAATGATCAACCCAGAAGGGGCCGCCTCCCGGTTCCCCTTCGTTTTTCACCATCCCGCAGATCCTGAGCGGCCGGTTTAGTTTTTCAAACAGAAACAACCGCCGCTCGGCCAGGGATCGCTTCAAAAACCCTCGCGGCATAACGAGATGGAGCTTCTTTCTGCAGAACCGGGCGATCTCGGTCAGGTCCGCCTCCCCGGTTTTCCCTGCCGCGAGAAGGCGAAGCCGAGCGAATATTCCCTCTTGCAGCGTGATCAGATAGCCGGCCAGGATCTTCTTCCAGCGGACAGTTTCCGGTTTCAGACGATCCGGAACGCAATTGTCGATATTCTTCAGAAAAACAACGTCCGCATCGAGGGCGTTGAGATTCGTAAGGAGCGAGCCATGGCCTCCCGGGCGGAAGACCAGGCCGCCTTCCTCGTCCCGGAAAGGACGATTATCCGGATCGACGGCCAGGGTGTTCGTTCCCGTTGACTGTATGGAGAGACCAACCTCGAAGAGCGTCTGCAGACGGGATTCGTGGCTGCCGATCACCTGCTGCAGATACCTGCGGACAGCGTTTTGATGTTCGCTGGAAACGGTAAAATGGAGACGGGAACAGTTCCGTCCGTCCCGGGCGTAAAGGGCCGCCTCGACCAGGTGTTCCTCCAGGGCGGTCCGGCACCCCTCGGGATAGGCGTGGAATTTCAGGAGCGCTTTGGGAAGACGCCCGTAATTTAACCCCTCTTCCGTCAGGATATACTTCAGGATCGTTGCGTTGTCCCGTTTCTTTAACAGCCCTTCCAGATCATGCCTCTGTGCGGAGACGACGGCCTGCAGATCGGGAAAGAAGCAATGTCGCTTCAGATCAGAAACAAAGGCATCCTCCTTCGTCTTCTCAGAAAATCCTCCTTCGCCGAGGCATCGGTACCACTCTTTGAACATGCGGCTCGCCGCCCCTGAAGCCGGGACAAATTTGATGAACCGCTTTGTCCGAAGCGCCGCTTCGTAAACCTTGAGCTGCTCCTCTTCTTCCGTTGCTCCGAGGACAACGATCCCGTCTCCCGCATGGCAGGGACGGCTCAGGCGGACCGGAGAGACTCCCCGCCGGAAGAGAGTCAGCTGCCGCTCCACCTCCCCGAAGGTCAATCCTTCCGCGGCAATCCGGTCCCGGTCCTTTGCAGACCATGAACTTACGATTTTACCCACTTGTCCTTTTCCTTCCTCTCTCTGAGGATTTTTTCCGGCGGCCGAACCTGCTTTTTTTCCCGAAGAAGCCGGGAGATATCCTTCTGCCTGCGGGTAACCTGTCCTTTCGCCATTGTCTTGAACCTCATACCCCTATATCGACCGGGAGCGCCCCACTATAAGCCCCGCCTTGCAGACGGGATTCAGGGGGGTATCGAAAAAGGAACCTATCCTTGCCGGGACGCCCGCCCTGTGGGCGGGGAGCTTCGCTTATTCGAAATAATTTAGTAATTCGAATGTAATCTGGTTTTTATCCACCTCGAACAATTCAATGAGAATATCGTCCGGGGCCGGAACCATGATGTATTTCCAAAATCCGGCATCCGTAATGCCTTTATTAAATACAACCCCCTTGGATTTCATGTTGTTGACGACTCCTTCAATATCATCCGTTTGAATTCCGAAATGGTGTATGCTCCCTCTGCCTGAAAATCCAGGAGACTGATCGTAGAAATGGATCCTCCCGTTTCCCACTTTCATAAACACGTTTCTGGCCCCGGCAAGCTCCATATCCAGAACAACTTTACCGCTAAAGAAATCTTGGTAAAATGCGATGCTTTTATCGAGGTCCGAGGCGAAGAGATGGACGTGATGCAGGTGGTGGTTCATATTTATCATGCCACTGCCTCCTGCCGCTGATAGAGGTGGGCTTCCCGTTCCTTGATCTCGATGATCTTGTTGAAATCGGTTTCCGTGTAGCGCTTCCCGGTTTCGATCTCGCCCTCGATCAGCCAGTCGTCTGGCGTATAGACATACTCGTCGAGCGTCGTGGAAATCTGCTTCACCTTGAACGGCGTGAGGAACCCGTCGTGGATGCCTTCCTTGGCGGAAAAGGCGTTGTAAGCCTGGTTGGCGAGGATGTCGCGGTCGGTAAGGAAGAGAATGCGCGGACGGCGCGATGGCTCGCGGCTCAGGTTCCAGCGGCTGTGGAACAGTTTCCAAGCGATCTGAAAAGCGATGAAGGTCTTGCCCGTGCCGGTGGCGAGCGTGAGCAGGATGCGCTGCTGATCCTCCGCGATGGCTTCCATTACCCGCTCGACGGCGATGTCCTGATAGTAGCGACTCGGATGCGAGCCGCCCTTGTCCTCGAACGGCACGGCGGCGAAGCGGTCGCGCCAGGCGTTCGCTTCGGCAAAGGTCAGATTCCAGAGTTCGTCCGGCGTGGGGTAGCGCGGCAACTCGCTTTCCTTGCCGGTCTGCATGTCGATGCCGTAGATGCCCTGACCATTGGTGGCATAGGCAAAACGCACGGCCATCTTCGCCGCGTAGTCCTTGGCCTGCCCCACGCCTTCCGTCAGCGGCTTGCCCCACGCCTTGGCCTCTTCCACGGCCAGCTTGCGGTTGCGATAGACCAGCACATAGTCGGCGATGAGCGGCTTGCCGTGCCGACCGTGGCCCTCGATGCAGCCCGGGGTGATGGGATATTCGCGCAGGATCCTGCTGCCCTCGGCGACACCCCAGCCCGCCGCCTTCAGCGCGGGATCAATATGCTCGGCTCTGGTCTCGGCTTCGTTCATAACGTTAATCCTGTTTTACATCGAGCAGTTTTTGTTTTTGACTATCGCCACGGGAATAAATAATTCCAGCGGCTGTTTGGCGGCAGTATGTTCCAAAATGGAACTAATTGATTTTTCTTTTGTTCATGGTGTGTTCCTCAAAGTTTTCCGGTAAATGCCTGGTGCAGCAGCGACTTCTTTAACGCCTCCAGTGCGGCGACTTTCTGCTGGTAGATGGCTTCGAGGTGTTGGGTTTCCGAAAGGAGTTCGTGGGCTTTGTTCATGATTATCCTCTGTATCGCAATTGGGGGAACGGGAAGTACCAGATCATTTAGAATTCCGTGATTTAGGCTGCTCATAGTCGTTCCAACGGCACTCGCCTCAAGCCGCGCCTTGAACTGTTCCGACCCAAACAAGGCGACGAAAAACTCACCCTCCATGGCATCCGACAGACGAACAAAGAACGATCCTGTACCACACAGCCAGCCCGCTTCGCGTTCAGTCACTAGCGCACATCTGCCCAGTTCACCCCGCCGCCCGAAGAGAAGCCAGGAAGTCTGCTCCGTGTAGTCCAGTTCGGTTGTGCATCCTGCCTCTTTCCGGAGAACGTCGTCGATGTTTTTGAAAGCCTGTTCGAACATGGGCGCCTATCCTCTACGGAGAACAAGAATATCTGTGCCCACAAGGGCATAAATGACCCTATAGTCACCAATATGGTACTTGCGCAGCCCGGCAAATCGGCCTTTGAGCACGGGGTATGACTCAGGTTTCTTTGTAAGTTCTTGTTCTATTTGGTCAAGGATGCGGCTGACCTCGGCTTTGGACAATTTCTTGAGATCCCGATGCACCGACTTCTTGAAGACAACGTTATAGGCCAAGCGACTCCCTCAGTTCTTTGCCGGAAATGATAGGATCACTCTTGTCGTGAAGCCGGTCGAGTGCAATCTGAAGATCGGCGAAATCTTCAATGTATGACTCCAGCGCTTTCTGGATGATGAAAGAGCGCGGCCTCTCGGTTTCTTTGGCTATGCCGTCAAGCTGATCGGCGAGATTTTTAGGAAGTCTCACAGATATTGCTGTACTCATGGTGCGCCTCCTGTAATTGATGTAATACACATGTACACAGGAGATCTGTCTTTGTCAAGTCGCTTTGTTGAACTTGGGTAAAAACCTGGTTGATGTAAAAGCCACAAGAAGAATGGTTTTCCGGCGACCCGGTTCGGTAGTTCTTGTAATTGCAGATGCTGCTTAAGTCATCTTGAGCAGTCGTTCGTCGGAGATCGTGCCCGCGGGGTCGTCTCCGGGGCGGTAAAAAATCAGGCTCTAAACAGTCTCCTCCATCGGCAGGAGGAAGCTCCGGACACCGGCGCGGGGATGGTCCTGTTTGATCACTCTGATTCGTTCGCTAATCTTGGGTATCTCATCGTCGGCCACAGCCATGAAAAGGATATTGTTCTTCCCGGGCCAGAAGTGGGTTCCCAGTTTCGGTTCGGTTTCCGTCCCTTCCCCCCTGGCCTCCACCATCTTCGTGTACGCCCGGACCCCGGCCTCCTTCAGTGCCGCAATCACATATTCATCCGCAGCCTCTCCATAGATGATCAGAAACATTTTCATGGTGTTTCACCTCCCGATACCCCTTGAAGATCTCGCAAAAAGTCCAGACAACCCTCCCTTTGATCTTCCGATTCTCAGCTTACAACGGGGGGCTCCTGCAGTTGTCCCGTTGAGACATGCTTCCGTGCACGGCGTCTTTCGAAGATTGTCTGCCAGTCGTCGAAGAGGTCATAAGCGGCCGGCACCACCACGAGGGTAAGAAACAGCGAGGTGAGGAGTCCGCCGATGACCGCGATCCCCATCGGAGCCCGGGTTTCCGATCCCTCCCCCATGCCGAAGGCGACCGGCAGCATCCCGAAAACCATCGCGACGGTCGTCATCAGAATCGGCCGGAGCCGGACCGGTCCGGCCTGCAGGATCGCCTCCCTCCGGGGAACGCCCCTCCCCCGGAGGACATTCGTATAGTCGACGAGCAGAATCGCATTTTTCTTCACGAGCCCCATCAGCAGGATCAGGCCGATGAAGCTGAAGATGTTCAGTGTATTTCCCGTGATCAACAACGCGCTGAACGCCCCGATGAAGGAGAGCGGCATCGCCAGCAGAACCGTGAAGGGGTGGACGAAACTCTCGAACTGCGCGGCCAGGACCATGTAGGCCATGACCACCCCGAGGATCAGCGCGAACATCAGGTACTGGAAGGATTCGCCCATCGTTTCCGCGGTCCCCTGGTATTTGGGTAGATAGTCTGCCGGCAGGATCTTGCCCGCAATACTGTTGAGCTCTTCAACCGCCTGCCCCAGAGGTTTCCCCTCGAGGCTGGCGAACAGGGAGATCGACCGCTGCCGATCGACCCGGTTGATGACGTTCGGACCTCCTCCTTCCTCGATACGGACGAGGTTCCGGAGCTCCACGAGCCGGCCGTCCCGCGACCGGACATAGAGCCTGCTCAGATCTTCGGGATTGCTCCGCTCCTCCGGGATCAAACGGATTCGGAGATCGTAACGCTTTCCGCGGCTTTCGTCCTTGTATTTGGTCACCTCGGTCTCTCCGCTGATCAGCAGGTTGACCGCCTCGGCGATCGCGGCAACATCCACACCGAGGTCCGCGGCCTTATCCCGGTCGATAAACACTTTGAGTTCCGGCCTTCCCATCTCCAGCGAGGTATCCACATCGACGATTCCCGGCAGTTTCGAAAACTCGCCGGCGATCTGCCTCGTATAGGTCTGGAGCGCGGTCAGATCGCGCCCTCGGACGCTATACTGAATCGGCACCTGTCGCTGACCTCCGCCGATCAATGAGACATCCTCGGCGGATACCTTGAGCCCTGGAAATTTTCTGAGTTCGTTCCGGATCTCCTTCTTGAGCTGCTCCTGGCTCTTTTTCCGTTCGGCCTTTGGAACGAGGCGCGTCATCATATACGCCCGGTTGACGGCGCCTCCGAGGCCCAGGCGGTAGTAGACCGCTCTGACCTCCGGCATCTCTCGCAGGATCTTTTCGGCAGGGCTGAAAAGCTCGTCCGCCTTGTCGATGGAATAGTCGATCGGCGCCTCCAGGCGGACGAGAAACTGTCCCTGGTCTTCGGGGGGAATGAACTCCTTGCCGATGAATGTCGTCAGGTAGAGGCTGCCGACGAAGAGGAGGAGGGCCCCGATCAGCATCGCGCCGCGGTGGCGGAGCGAAAAGGCCAACAACGGCCGGTAGCCCTCTTCGATCCGGTTGTACCCCTGTTCAAACCACTCCGCAAAACGTCCCCTCGGCTTGGCCTTGGCAGTGGCGTCCGTCCCAGGATTGCCCCGTTGGTGGGCAATGCGCTTCAGGAAGATCGAGGCGAGCATCGGCGTCAGCGTGAAGGAAACAAGCAGTGATACCATGACCGAAAAGACGACGGTCAGCGCAAACTGGAGGAAGAAGCGGCCGATAATCCCCTTCATGAAGGCGACGGGGAGAAAGATCGCGACAATCGCGAAGGTCGTCGCCATCACGGCCAAACCGATCTCGGAGGTGGCGAAGGTCGACGCCTCGCGCGGCGCCATCCCCTCTTCCACGTGGCGGTAGATGTTCTCGATCACGATGATCGCGTCATCAATCAAGAGCCCCACCGAAAGGGTGAGCGCCAGCATCGTCATGTTGTTGAAGGTAAAGCCGAAGGCGCGGATCAGCGCGAAGGTGGCGATGATCGACACCGGCAGCGCAACCGCACTGATCAATGTCGTCCGGAAGTTTCTAAGGAAGAGGAGTACGGCCAGAACCGCGAAGAAGCTCCCGAGGACCAGATGCTTCTGCACCTCATCGATCGAGCGCTGGATGAATATGGACTGGTCCATCGCGATGTTCAGATTGATCCCCGGCGGAAGGGTCTTTCGGATCTTCTCGATCTCGGCTTTGACGAGATTGGCGACGGCAACGGTGTTGGTGCCGGACTGCTTCTGCACCCCCATCGCGATCGCCGGAATGCCGTTGTAGCGGACCAGTGTCCGCTTCTCCTCCATCCCGTCCTCGGCCTTCCCGACATTCTTCAGACGCACGGGAGCGCCCTTGTCGTAGGCGACCACCAGGTCGTTGATCTCTGAAACATTGGCGAATTCCCCCTTGACCACCACCGTGTATTCCTTAGAGAGGCTCTCGATCCGACCGCCCGGCAACTCGACATTCTGCCGCATCAGCGCGTTCATCACGTCTGTCGCCGCGATCCCATAAGCCCTCAGCTTGTCGGCGTCGAGCCAGACGCGGATCTGCCGCAGCCGGAGCCCCCACAACTGGACGTCGCCGACGCCGTTGATCCGCTGCAATTGCTCCTTGAGCACCTCGTCGACGTAGGTGGAGAGCTCCTTGACCGATTTTTGCCCCGCAAGATTGATCCAGAGCACCGCCGTCGCATCGGGATCGACCTTGGCGATCCTGGGCTCCTCGATGTCGGCCGGCAGCCTGTTTCGGATCAGCGCGACCTTCTCCCGCACATCCTGGGCGGCGAGGTCGATGTTCCGGTCGAGAACGAACTCGATCGTCACCCGGGAACCCCCAGACGTACTGCTCGATGTAATGCTCTTGACGCCGTTGATCGTGTTGACCGCCCCTTCGATCTTGTCCGTGACATCGACGTCGATGACCTCGGGGCTCGCCCCGTTGAGGTGCGTGGAAACCGTCACAATCGGGAAATCAACCTTAGGAAAAAGGTCGACGCCGATCTCCGGATAACTGACGGCACCGATGACCACCAGGGCCATGATGGCCATCGTGGCAAAAACCGGTCTCTCGACCGAGGTATCAGCGAGCCACATGGACCTGCACCCCTTCCATCAGATTGTTCTGCCCCACCGTCACGACGGTCTCATTTGCCTTCAACCCTTCAGTGATCTCCATGAATTCACCGTATTTACGCCCGATCTTCACCAGTTTCTCCTTCACCCGGTCCCCCTCGACGGCAAAGAGTTTGGTGATGGAACTGTCGTACAAAATGGCGGTAACCGGTACGACGACGGTCGCTTTTGCCGGCCCGGTGTAGAGCGTCACACGGGCGAAAAGGCCCGGTTTCAGCTTTCCGTCCTGATTGACAACCTGCGCCTCCACCGGAAGGGAGCGTGTCTTCTCATCGAGGTTGGGATAGAGCGTCTTCACCTTTCCCCGAAATTCGCGTCCGGGGAAAGAATCCACCGTAAAGAGAATATCCTGTCCTTCCTGGAGGCTTCCCACATCCTTCTCGGGCACGCTGAAGGCCAGCTTCAACTGATCGACCCGGATGATCGAAATCAGGTTGGTTCCGTTCCGGATGTAGTCCCCCGCCGTCACCTTCTTCTCTTTCACGACACCCGCCATCGGGGCAGACACCCTGGTCCTGGTCAGCTTCTCCCGCGCCAGCGCGAGGCCGCTCTTCGCCCGCTCCACGTCACCCTGGGCCAGGGCCAGTCGGGCCGCAATGTCATCAAATTGCTGCTTCGTGACCAGTTCCTCCCGGTGGAGGGCCTCCTTACGCCGATATTCCTGGTTCGCGTTCGCCAGGCTCGCCTCCGCCTGTTTGAGGGCGGCTTCCGCCCGCTCCGCGTCGAGGCGGTAATCGGTCTCCTTGATCTCGGCAATGAGCTGGCCGCGTGAAACGGCGGATCCCTCGTCCACACGGATCGATTGGAGGATTCCATCCACCTCGGAGCTGACGATCACCTCCTCATAGGGTTTGAGGGTTCCGACCGACTCCACGAAAGGCCGGAGAGAGCGGCTCTCCGCCTTCCCGACCCGGACGTTGACCACGAGCGCCTTCACCGCTTTCTGTTCCTGTTTCTTGCAACCGATACTCACAGATACCGCAACGGTCAGCAGCAACACAAGGATCAGCGACCCGACCCTGACCTTCTGCCGATCATGCTTTATCTCTCCGGTTAACGGCGACATACGTCGGATCATGAACCTCTCCTCTCTTCCTCTTTTCTCCGCATCGGGGTAAGTAATGATACTTTAAATCGGGACGGAACCCTTATTTTACCATAGAAAAACAGGGGCCCTGTCCCGATTAAAGTGTCCCTATTCAATACTATTCACCCCGGGGCATCGAGCAGTGTCCCGGTAGCCTTCTTCATCCTGAGCAGGGCAAGCCGGTAATTGTAGATCGCGGATGCCACTTTCCTCTCCGCCGACACCAGCAGGGTGTTGGCATCCAACACATCGAGGCTGCTGGTAAGACCGAATTCGAACTGCCTCGCTACGGCACGGTAATTATCGCGAGCGAAAACCATCTGATCGTTGAGGAACTGCAGGATCCCTTTTTGCGTGACCAAATCCAGATAGGCGTTCTGGACCTCGATCTCGATCATCTTTTTCAGCTCTTCATAAATAAGCGAGGCCTGTCGCTCACGGGCCTTCGCCTCCTGCACCTCGGCCTTCCGGAGCCCGCCATCGAAGAAAGGGAAGTTCAGGGCCGCGCCCGCGTAGATGCTGTCCCGGTTCATGCTTGTCGGCGGCGGGGACTGATCGGCCCCCGTATAGCCGCCGAAAAGGGAGAGACTGGGCCAGAAGGCCCCGTCCGTGAATTTGGTCTGATCCGCGGCGATCTGCTTTTGGACCTCCAGACTCTTAAGGTCCGCCCTCACGGCAAGAGCTTTCTCCTGAAAGGTAGTCAGGAGATCAATCTCACGCTCATCCGGAGGAGTTTCTCGCAGCGTGAAGGGATCTTTAATCCCGCAATTGCTTGCAAGAACCGCCAGCGCCAGCTCGAGAGCGTTCCGGGCCTGGAGATCGTCGGATTTCGCTCCGGAGAGCTCCCCTTCGGCACGAAGAAGGACGGTCCTGGTTACTTCGCCGATCTTCAGCCTCGCTTCCGCCGCGTTTCTATACTTTATCAGACGCTCCAGGTTCGCACTGGCGATATCGAGACTCTTTCGGGCCATGAGGGCGTTGTAATAAGCGGCGGCGACGTATCTGAGCAGATAATCTTCACGGATGGCCGCGAGATCATGTTTGCTTTTCGTCACGTTCTGCTTCGAGATCTCCAGCGCCGTCAACTCCCTGCCGCTCAGCGAAAAGGTCTCCTCTATCCGGATTCCCCACGAGGAACCATAGTCCGGCTGGATGACACTCGTTCCGGCCAGCTTCTTATCCGTATAGCGGGTATAACCTGCGGAGGCGGTCATACGGGGCAGGAGATAAGAGAAGGCCTTGTCTTTTCCGATCTCTGAAATAGTGAGGTTTTCCTCGGCCGCCTTGAGCTTTTCGGAACGCGTCAGGGCGGCCCGAAAGAGATCGTCCAGGGAATATTCCTCGGCGATAAGGGGGGCCGGTGCGGTTGCAGAAAGAAGGATTGCAAAAAAGCCGGCTGCCGATTTCAAAAACATTTTGTTCATTACAACTCCTTGAGACCTTTATCCCAGCTTGCGAATCATGTCACGGAAGCACGCATTTGAGATTTTTCAGTCCCTCCCCTCGCGAGTCGCTCCCGTTGCTCGCTCCAGATTCGCCCGGCCGATGTTGAAGTCGCCGAGGGCGTTGAAGTAATCCGATCTGGCCTTCGTGAGAATCGTCGCCGCATCGATCACCGCGGTCGCCGTTCCGACCTGCTCCCGGTACCGCTCGCTGTTGATCCTGTAATTCTCTTCAGACTGTTCGATCGCCTTTTTTGCCACCTGGATCTGCGCTTGGGCCTCGTGGAGGAGGAGGAACGCATTTTTCACCTCCAGTGCGATCTGATCCCGGAGGTTGGTCAGGATATGCGCTGCCTGATTCTCCCTGCTCTGTCCCGAAGCCACACGCTGCTCCGTTTTCCCCCACTCCCAAAAGTTCCAGGTCGCAACGGCCAGGATGTACCAGTTCTCCTGAGGCTTGTAGGGGCTCCCCGCGACACCCGGCGTGTCTCCGTATTTGGCGTAGTTTCCGACAAGACTGACATTCGGATAGTATTCGCTCTTCAAGAGTTTGACGATGCTCCGCGCCTGCTCCACACGGAGCAGGTGAGATCGGATTTCCGGCCGGTTCTCCAGGGCCTCGACGATACAGGCTTCCAGTCCTTTCTTATAGGGGGGGGCGTTCAGGATATCCTCTACCCCGACAGGGGCGCTGATTCCCCGCCGCAGGAGCGTATTCAATTTCGCCTTGGCCATCTCCACGCCGTTTTCCGCCCGGACGAGAAACTGCCGGCTGTTGGCCAGCTCTACCTCGGCATAGAGGAGGTCATTACGGGGAATAAGGCCGACATTGTAAAAATTCTGGGCCGTCTCCCGGTGGGCCGTCAGCTGTTCCACGGACTGCCTCGCCACAACGAGGGTCTTTTCAGCCTTCAGGATATTGAAATAGGAGACTTTCACCTCCCGAACGATGTCCCGGACCATTGCCGCCTCCTCCAGGCGTGCGATATCCGCGGCCAGACGGTTCGCCTCGTAGTTTGCCAATATACCTCCGCCGGCGAAGAGGGGTTGCCTCGCTTCGAGAAACCAGTTGTAATTGTCCTTGGTCCCTACCTGGTAGGTATTCGACGGTATCGTCACCGATCCTATCGGGGGGGGAAAGGTTATCGATGTCGACGGCGAGGTGACGGTAGGCTCGGTATTGAGACGGGAATAGCTGTAAGAGGTGCTGAATTTCGGGAGGAATCCGGTGAACGCCTCCTTCTGCTGCGCTTCGGCGCCCAGGACCCCTTCCCTCGCCGCCCGGATCAGGACGCTCTGCTTCAGCGCCGTCTCGATACACTCCTGGAGCGACAGAGGCTTGGCCGTCTCGGCCGCCCGGACGCCGGACGCCGATGCGGCAGCAAAGATCATGGCAGTCCCGCAGAAAAACCATACCTTAATGCGCATCCTTCTTGACCCCCTTTAAAAAAATGTCGACGACAAAAGGGATGTGATTCATCAGCGGTGTCCTCTCCGTCATGGTCAGCCACTTGGAGGCGCAGGAATTGATGATTCCCGCAAGGGCGGAGGCCATCATGCGCGGGTCCATTCCCTTGAGGGCGCCGGCGCGGATCCCCTCGCTCATCACCGCCTCAACGAAAGCGATATGGGCGGCATAATCGGCCATCATCCGCTCCCGAAGCTCGATGCTTCCCTCGGAAAGAGTAAGATGATCTCCCCGGATAAAGATGCTGCAAAACTCCGCATTTTTTTCAACAAAATGAAACTGTGAAATTACCATTCTCTCGATTTTCTTGACGATATCCACCTCTCTGGCCGCCAGTTTCCTGATCCCGGAATACATCGCGTTCAGCTTTTGATTGAGCATTTCGGTGTAGAGATGCTCCTTGCTCGCGAACAGGAGGTAGATGGATCCGACGGCAAATCCGGAGGCGCGCGCGATCTCCGCCATGGTGGTGTTGTGGAAGCCTTTGGCAGCAAAGATCTTCACCGCCTGTTCAAGGATCTCCGCACGCCTCAGATTGTATTCCCTTTCCTTGCGTTTTGCCTTTTCCATCTGCGACCCGGGATTCAAACCACGGAACCGTCGTTCATTTTTCTGAACGGAGGTTCACCATGAAGTCAAAACCGCATTTTTGTCAAGAGGAATTCACAGACGCTAATCGAGCATGTCCCTGAGCATCGGAAGCTGCAGGTCCATCGCCCGCTTTCCTTCTTCGATGGACTCATCCGCCCGGTTGAATTCCATGAGTCCGATATGGGCGAGTTTCGGTTTGACGAGGATATCCGGTGGATCGGCAAGGAGCCTCTGGCGGGTGATGGCGTCCTGCATGATTTTCACGGAGGTGGCCATCACGTCGAAGAGCGACGGTCCCCGTTCCGGTTGTTCCTGGAAAAGCTGCCGGAAAAGGTTGAGATTGCTCTGCTGCGCCGTCTGATTTAAAAAGGCCGCCCAACGACCCTGGGCGCGAGGCGAAGTCCCGTTCTTGTGGTTGCCGTTGTTGCCCGAGGGGTCGGCCATCCGTTTAACCTTTGGTTTTCCCATGATGTCCGAATTCAGATTGACCGCGATGACGATATCGGCGCCCATCGCCCGACAGGGCGATACGGGCACCGGATTCACCAGCCCCCCGTCCACCAGCCACTGACCGTTACGCGCGCAAGGAGTGAAAATGCCGGGAAGCGATATGCTCGCCCGAATGGCGTCGATAAGGGATCCTTCACGGAGCCAGACCTCGCTGCCTGTCTTTAGATCTGTCGCGACGGCTGAGAAAGGGACCGGCAGTTCCTCGATCCTCGGATCGGACAGGACTTCCCGCAGATATCCGCTGATTTTCTCGCCTTCAACCAGTCCGGAACGGGGGATCAGCACGTCCATGAAACCAATGATGTGCGACCAGGAAAGCTTCCGGACCCACCGATCCAGCGGATCGAGAAATCCGGCCGCGAACGAACCGGCAACGAGCGCGCCTATAGAGGCGCCGCAGACGAAATCGATCGGGATACCCCCCTCCAGCAGGCTCCGGATCACACCGATATGAGACCAACCCCGGGCAGACCCACTGCCCAGCGCAATACCTACCTTTTTTGTCAACGGACTTTTCCCCTTTTCAAACGTACTATTGCGGCATCCTATCACATTCACCGATGCAAAGCGAAAAAAATCGCCCGTTGCGAAGAAATAAGGAACCGCTCATCGACAATCATCTACAAGATTCTTGACTTTGCGCATATTTTTTGTTGAGATGATAGTACAATGTCAAAAGCGAAGATGATCCTACGTAACCGCAATGTCATTTTCCTGCTCGCCTTGGCCGCCGGCCTCCTCGCCCCTTACGCCGTCCCGGTCACGCGACATCTGGTTCTCCCCGCCCTGGGGCTGGCGATGGCCCTGGCCCTGACGGATGTCACAAGCGACCTCTTTCTCCACCCCCGCTCCTTTTTCTTCCCAGCCCTGCTCGGGATCGTCATGAACTACGTCATCCTCGGAAACGTCATCATCGGCATTTCCGCCCTCCTGATTCGCGATGAGATGCTCTGGACCGGTTTTGTCCTGCTGGCAGCCGCACCGCCGGCCGTCGCAATGATCCCTTTTTCCGGATTCCTTCACGGCAACGGCGCTCTCTCCCTGATCGGAACTGTGGGGGCCTATCTAGGGGCGCTGGTGATCATACCGCTGATCTCCTTGAAGCTTCTCGGCTCCGCCACGTTCGAGCCCTACAAACTCCTCGTGATCATTTTCGAACTCATCGTCCTCCCGTTTGCGGTCTCACGTCTGCTTATCCGGAAGGGATTGAATAAGCGGATCGAATCCTCCCGCGGCGCTATCACGAACTGGAGTTTCTTTGTCGCCCTCTACACGATGATCGGCCTGAACCACAACATCATTCTCGCCCGGCCGACGACACTTCTGACTGTCGCATCCATCTCCATTATTACCATGTTTATCCTTGGTTTTTTAATCGATTGGGTCTGCTGCCTCTTTCATATCCCGCAAGAGACCCGAACAAGCCTTGTTCTCCTCGGCACACTCAAGAATCAGGCGTTGGCCGGCGGCCTCGCCCTCACGCTCTTCGCGCAGGAGGCATCGCTCCCTGCAGCGGCTTCCACAATGGTCATGGTCGTCTACATTATCTGGCTGGATTTCAAGAAACGGTGGAATTGAATGAAAAATAACTCAGACAAAAGGAGGAACGTCTCATGAAATGCAACGTCGGCAGAACGGACCGCATCATCCGCGTCATCATCGGACTTGCCATCATCTGGGCGGGATTTTATTATGAGAACTGGTGGGGAGCCATCGGCATCGTCTTTCTTATCCCTGCGGCCATAGGCCACTGTCCTCTCTACGTCCCCTTTAAATTCTCGACCTGCCGAAAGGACGATTAGCGGCAAAAGGGTATGGGTAAATAGGTTTCGCCATTTACTACCTGTTCACCGGGGGTGTTTTATGCAGAAAGATCGCACGGATTACAACCGGGGTCACCGCCGGCGGTTGAACCAGAAATTCATGAATGCCGGAATCGAGGGCCTTCATGAATACGAGGCATTGGAACTCCTCCTGACGTATGTGATCCGGCGGCAGGATGTCAAAATAAGGGCCAAGGCGCTCCTCGAAAAGTTCGCTTCCGTCAAAGAAATTCTCGATGCGGACATAGACGATCTGAAGCAGATCGAGGGGATCGGCGAGAGCTGCGCGGTTTTCTTCAAGCTCGTCAAGGAAACGGCCTCGCTCTACCTCAAAGCGAAGGCGAAGGAGAAGAAACAAGTCACCTGTACGAGCGAGCTTCTGGACTTCTGCAGGACGGTCATGGGTGGGAAAAAGGACGAGGAGTTCGCTGTCATCTACCTGGATGTCCAAAATCAGATCATCGAATTTGAAACGGTGCAGAAGGGAGTCGTCAATCAGGCCGTGGTCTATCCGCGGCAGGTGCTGGAGAGCGCCCTGAAGAAAAAGGCATCGGCGATCATCCTCGCCCATAACCACCCTTCCGGCCATGTTCGCCCTTCGGACGCCGATATCCGACTTACAAAGACGATCCAGGAGACGGCAAAGGTGCTGGACATCCTTGTCCATGATCACATCATTATCGGAGAAAACCGCTTTTTCAGTTTCCGGGAAGAGGGAATGATGCCCTGAGGGAACAAATAGGGACAGCTCCCTATTTTCGCGGTGAAAATAGGGAGCTGTCCCTATTTATTCTGTTCTCGATGATCTTTCTTTATCGGGCAGCAGGTCTACTTCCGCTTCTTGTCGACCCTCTCTTTGAGCTCCTTGCCGACTTTGAAGAAGGGGAGTCTCTTCGGCGAAACCTTGATGCTTTTCCCGGTCTTGGGGTTCCTACCCGTATAGGCGTCATATTCCCGTACGACGAAGCTTCCAAACCCTCTGATTTCGATCCGGCCTTTTTTCTTGAGTTCACTTGTAAACCCTTTGAATACCAGATTAATCAGATCAATCGCCTTCTTTTCCGTCAGGTTTTCCTTTCGACTTAACGCCTCAATCAGCCCAGATTTGTTCATGACCTCCTCCTTCTTAGAATGCCCATCGCTTTTCACCCCATGCATCAAACAAAAAAGCCTGTCATGCTTAAATAACGTGATAATATGTCTTTATTTTTAGCGACTATTATTTATTTTCAATCGAATGTCAAGACAATTTTTTTACTTCTTTTCGGCTTCCCGCCAGCGTAAGAAGCCGTTCCACCTCCCGCTGGGTCATCATCCGCCAGGTTCCTTCACGGAGGGAAGCGAGAGTGATATCCGCCACGGCAACACGGATCAGACGGGTGACGGGATGTCCGATAGAGTCGAATACCCTTCTGATCACCCGGTTTCTTCCATCGGTCAGGGTGAGCGTCAGCCAGGCGCTTCCAGGGTTTGTCTTTTCAAGTTGAATCCCTGCCGGTACAAATCTCCCATCGGAAAGGTCGATCCCCTTTTCCAGGGCCTTGAGTTCCCCTTTCAAAAAATGCCCCTCCGCCTTGACCCGGTAGGTCTTCGGAATTCCAAAACGGGGATGCTGGAGCCGCTGGGCAAACTCTCCGTCGTTGGTCATTATGAGAAGCCCTTCCGAGTCATAGTCCAGACGTCCTACCGGATAAACACGCGCTGCAACGCCGTTGAGCAGATCGGTCACTATAGGCCTCCCCTGCGGATCACTCAGCGTCGTTACATATCCCTTGGGCTTGTGCAGCATGAGGTAGATCTTCTCCGTTTCCAGAGAAACGAGCCTGCCGTCCACCCGGATTTCATCCTTTTGAGGATCAGCCTTCTTTCCCGGCACGGTCACGACGACCCGGTTGACGCTTATACGGCCCTCGGCGATCATCTTTTCCGCCGCTCGGCGGGACGAAATTCCGGCCTCGGAGAGAATCTTCTGCAGACGCACCTCCGTCATAGACCCTTGCCCCTCGCAATGTGAAACTCCCCTTCCATGGTTCGGGGCCTCCCGGTTACGCACCCGACGACTCCTGCACATCCTTCAACTCCCGGAGCGTCGGCAATTCGGCTAGATCCCTGAGATTGAAGATCTCGAGAAATTTCCTGGTGGTACCGTAAATGATGGGCTTCCCGGGAACATCTTTCCTGCCTACGATCCGGACGAGCCTTTTCTCCAGGAGCCCCTTGAGCGCACCGCTTGTGTCAACGCCGCGTATTCGATCGATCTCGGACTTGACAATCGGCTGACGGTAAGCGACCACGGCCAGGGTCTCGAGGGCTGCCGGCGACAGCATCGCGGGTCTTGCAGCCTTCAATTTTCGTATCCAGGGGGCAAGATCCTGTCGTGTCCGGAACTGGAAGCCTCCGGCAACCTCCATAAGGCAGAATCCCCCCCTCCGCGCTTCATACTCGCGGACCACTTTCTCAAGGAGGGCAATTATTTCCTTCTTTTCCGTATCGGGCATGATTTCTGCCATCCGCTCTACGGTCAAAGGCGCTTCGGAGGCGAAGATGATCGCCTCGATGATCGCAATTTTTTCTTCCATCCTCTATCCTCTATGCAGCTCTCACCCCTCCACCGCCAGAGACAGCCTGATCGTACCGAAAGGACCCGCCTGGTAGGCCCTGATCATCCTGAGTTTCATGAGCTCAAGAATCGCGAGAAAAGTGTAGACGATCCTCTTTCGGTCCGTCCGCTCTCCCAGCAGCTCACTGAAAGTCAATTGCTTTTTTTCGGACAGCCGCTCCATAATCTCGTTGATCCTGTCCGTCAAGGACATCCTCTCCGTATCGATCACCAGGTCATCCGATTTGTCAAGACCGGCGATGATCGAACGAAAGGCTTCAACAAGCTCAAAAACGCCGACCTCGATCATCAGCTCGTCCCCGTCTTCCACTCCTGCCGGATCTTCCGCAGGCGCACCCCGCGAAAACACATCCCGATCAAGAAGGGGGCGGGCCTCGAGGCTGAGCGCCGCTTCCTTGAAGGCCTGGTACTCCAGAAGCTGTCGGACCAGGTCCGCACGCGGGTCCTGACCTTCTCCCCCGTCTTCTTCATCCTCTGCCGGCGGCAGGAGCAGCCGCGACTTGATGTGGATAAGCGTCGCGGCCAGGACCAGGTACTCCCCGGCGAGATCGAGATTGAGCGAACGCATCATATCGAGATATTCCAGATACTGCTCGGTAATCAGGGCAATGGGGATATTGTAAATGTCGATCTCGTTCTTCCGGATGAGATAGAGCAGAAGATCCAGAGGACCCTCGAAGATGTCAAGCTTGATCTCATAGCTCATGGCTTATTTTCAATGCTTCCCGCACTTCGGCAAGCGTAGCCTTCGCAATCCCGGCGGCCCGACGGTTGCCGTCGGCGATGATCGCCAGGATCTCTTCAGGATGGTTCGAGTAATGCTCCCGCCTCTCATGGACCGGTCTCATTCCCTCCGCGACTGCAGCGGCAAGCCGTCGCTTGCATTCCGTACACCCGATGTCCGCACCCCGGCAAGCCGATTCTATCTCGGCTACCGCATCCGCGCTCGAATAGAGCTGGTGGAAGGTGCGGACGTTGCAGAGTTCCGGGCGACCGGGGTCGCTTCTCCGCTGGCGCTGAGGATCGGTAAACATCGACGCAACCTTCCTCTCCAGGGTTTCTCCCCGATCGCTCATGAAGATCGAATTATCATAGGACTTGCTCATTTTCCGACCGTCGATGCCGAGAAGCTTCGGGACTTCCGTCAGAAGCGGCTCGGGTATGGGAAAGAGCTCGCCATAGAGAAAATTGAAGCGGCGAGTGATTTCGCGTGTCAGCTCCACATGGGGGAGTTGATCGATGCCGACCGGTACGCCATATGCCTTATACATGATGATATCCGCCGCCTGCAGCACCGGATAACCCAGGAATCCGAACGTCGAGAGGTCTTTTTGCGCAAGTTCTTCCTTCACTTCCTTGTAAGTCGGATTCCTCTCCAACCAGGCCAGGGGTGTAATCATCGAGAGTAAGAGGAATAGTTCGGCATGTTCTTTGATGGCCGACTGGATGAAGAGCGTACTTTTCTCCGGTTCCAGACCAGCGGCGAGCCAATCGATCACCATATCGAGCGTGTTCGCCCGGATCTCGTCCGTTGTTGCGTAGTCGCTTGTCAGTGCATGCCAGTCGGCGACAAAATAGTAGCACTCGTAATCACCGTGATTCTGGAGGGCAATCCAGTTTGAAAGGGCGCCATGGAGATTGCCTAAATGGAGTTTCCCCGTGGGCCTCATCCCGCTTAAGATCCGTTTCCTTGCCAAGTCTCCCTCCCGGAATGGAACGAAAAGACCTCCACAAAGAAAAATGGAGGCCTTTCGCTTCGACTCTATATAATCCCGTTATTTTACTTTGTCCGTCAGCGCCTTGCCGGCTTTGAATTTGACAACCTTCTTGGCTGCGATTTTGATGGCCTTTCCGGTCTGGGGGTTTCGTCCGGTCCGGGCTTTTCTCTTCACCACGGAGAACGTTCCAAACCCTACGAGCCCGAGTTTACCGCTCTTTTTGAGTTCCTTTTCCACTGCCCCGGTAAAGGCCTCCAGCGCTTTTGCGGCGGCTGCTTTCGAAACTGCTGCTCCCTTTGCCATCGCTCCAATCAATTCTGCCTTCGTCATTCCTTTTTCTCCCCCTTTCGTTGATGATTTTAATGGAACATAACTTTCTCACCACCCCCACGGTGGCTAAACCTATAGCCGCTCATTTCCTGCAAAGGGAAAAATGCGGGAAACAATGCCATACTATAAAACGTGGAGTCACCACTAACACAATAAAAAACAACAATCAAGAAAAATCTTAATATTTCTAATAAAGATGAGACATAAAAAAAATGCAGTCCAGCAACGCCAACGGTTTGATGCGCATAAGGCCGGGCGTTATCTGATTTCACAGCAATTTTCTCAACGTCCCCTGTCCCTTTTCTTCACCAGAAAATAGAGTTCTCCTCGTTCTTTGAGGCTCCCCGCAAGCATTTCCGCTTCGTCACCGGTTCCGCAGAAGAGATCGACACGTCCCGCTCCCTTGATCATGCCGCCCGCATCCTGAGCGACGACAAATCGGGAGAAAGGCACCCAGGACACCACATTCCCCTCCCGGTCGAGGATCGGCTTTTGCGCCCGAATAAAGGCCAGCGCCCCCCTTGGAAACACGGCGGCATCGGTCGCAATGGAGCGGCCCGCCGTAAGGATCTCCCCGAGAGAGCCGACAGGCCCCTCCTTGACTTCGCGGAAAAAAATGAAACTCTCGTTGTGCCCGAGGATCTCCGCGAGGGCTTCCGGGTGTTCCCTGAGGTAGCGTTTGATCGCCTGATACGACATGTCCTGAGGGCTGATCTTCCCTGTATCCATCAGGAAACGTCCCACGCTCTGGTAGGGGCGCCCATTCTTGATTGCATAGCCGATCTGAAGGAGCTTTCCATTGGGCAGTTTGATTTTGCCGGACCCCTGCGTATGGAGAAAGAACAGATTGATGCGGTCGTCCACCCAGGCGATCTCGAGATTACGACCGGCCAATGCAGCGAGATCTTCTATCTCGCTCCGACTATAATACGGAACGAGTTCTCCGTTTCTCACCCGGCCGACCAGTTGGTCGCCCTGTTGCTTTTCTCTGAATTTTCCGAGGTTGACGACGACCGCGTCAGCCGGCGCCTTATATACGGGATATTTGTATTTCGCGGTTTTCTTCAGCGACCCGTCGAGGATCGGCTCGAAATAGCCGGTGAATAAAACGGCGTCCTTTCCGTCCAGACCGGTCGACCGATAGACGTCGAAGGTCTCCCGAATCAGCATCTGCCTGGTTTCGCCCGTCTCGCCCCGACGGAGAATTTCCTTGAGGGCAAGGAGTGATTCCCTGAGCTCCCGAACGGTTACCATGGCGTCATCCATCCGGTAAGGTCCGTTGCCGGCGGCCCGTGCGTAATACCTGAGGCTCTTTTCAATGGCCGTCTCCAGCGAGGCCGGATCCATGTCATCCGAAAAGAGAGGAAGTTGATCGGCAGAGAGGCGGATCAGGGGAGAGACCGGTTTCGGGATGACCGGGGGAGGCAGCGTCTCAGGCGGGACCGTGATTGGAGGTGCCGGTAGAGAAACAGGCGGCGGTATCGCGGCGGTCGGAGGAGCGGGTTTGAGCGTTGTCTGCGGCGACACCGATGGCGGTATCGGTTTTCTCGCCCGGCCCGCGCACCCCGCTAGAAAAAAAAGGACCAGAAAAAAGATCAGGGCGCGTCTGGTCATCTCACAGCTCCAGGATCATCGAGACTTCATCGCAAAAGTCGGGATATTTGGAACACCGGAAACAGTCCGACCAGATTTTCTCGGGGAGCGTGGAGCGCTTGACATCCTGAAAACCGAGTTTCCGGAAAAACTCCTGTTTGTATGTCAGTGTAAAGATCCGAAAGAGATCCAACGTGATCGCTTCGGAAATGCAGGCTTCCACCAGCTTTCGTCCGATCCCTTCCCTTCTGTGCGCCTCATCCACATAGAGCGAGCGAATCTCAGCCAGGTTCTCCCAAACGATGCTCATTGCACAGATCCCGATGACTTCATTATTCCCTTCATCTTGATAGATGAAAAAATCCCGCAGGCTGCCGTAGATATCCATCAGTGAACGGGGGAGCATCTCGCCCTTTCCCGAAGAGATGTTGATCGCTCTGTGAATGGTCCTGACATCACCGATACGGGCCTTCCTCAGCATCTCTCCCCCCTGGCGGCAGACAGCATCTCCCGTGCGTGGTCTCGCGTCTTGGCGGTCAGCTCTATCCCTCCGAGCATGCGGGCAATCTCCTCGAGACGCTGGGCCTCGGAAAGGACCGAGACGATGGTGTTTGTTCTCTTCCCGGCAACCCGCTTTACGACTTGGTAATGACGGTCCCCGCAGCAGGCGATCTGAGGCAGATGGGTAATGCAGAGGACCTGATGATGGCGGGAAACCTCTCTGAGTTTCTGACCCACGATCTCGGCCGTCGCTCCCCCGATGCCGCTGTCGACTTCGTCGAACACGATCGTCCCCACCGAACCGGTCCGGGCCAGAACTTTCTTTATGGCGAGCATGATCCGGGAAAGTTCGCCGCCGGAAGCGATGCCCCGCAGGGGTTTGAGCTCCTCCCCGACGTTCGTCGAGAGGTAGAATTCCGGATCGTCTATCCCCTTTTCGTTGAAGGCCGCATCCCCCTCCGGTATTTCTCGAAAGACAACGGCAAAATGGGCATTTTCCATTCCGAGCGTCCTTATTTCCGCCTCGATTGTCGCTTTGAGGGCGGCGGCCTTCTCACGACGCCTTCCGGAAAGGATTTTCGCATTTTCCACCAGCCGTCCCCGTTCGGCAGCGATCGCCGTCACCAACACAGAGATTTCCTCTTCGACCGAGGCAATGTTTCGCAGCTCTTCTTCCGCTTCGGCCGCTTTGCCGAGGACCGCGTCGAGCGTTCCGCCGTACTTGCGCTTCAGGCGGCCCAGAAGCTCCAGTCGCGCTTCGATAGCCTCCATCCGCGCCGGATCGAACGTATGGCGTTTCGCATAGTCGCGGAGGGTGAAGGCGGCGTCCTCGATCCGGTAATAGAGCTCTTCCATATCCCCCTCGGAGAGTTTCAGCGCCGGGTCGATCTTCCGGATCTCTTTTACAGCCACGGCGGCGCTTCGGAATTCGGTGAGCACCGAATCGCTTTTCCCGTAAAGGGTATCGTAACCCGCCTCCGCATAATCGATGAGTTTCTGGACGTTGGCGAGTATTTTCTTCTCATCGAGAAGCGCCGTGTCTTCGCCCGTCAGGATATCCGCCTGCGAGATCTCACCGATCTGAAAACGGAGGAGGTCCTCGCGCTGCGCCCTTGTTCGCCTCAACTCCTGAAGCCCGTGGTGTTTCTCGTTGAGCTCACGGTACCGGTCATACGTCTGGCGGTACGCCGACCGAAGCGGGAGCAGTCCGCCGAACTCGTCGAGAATATCCGTGTGATTGTCCGGGTCTAAAATCATCTGGTGTTCGTGCTGGCCGCAGATATTGATCAGCGATTCACCGATCGACGCTAGCGACGCCAGGGAAGCCAGGGCGCCGTTGATGTAAATCCTGTTCTTTCCTGAACGCGATACGACGCGACGAACAATGAGGTCATCACCGTCGCCGAACCCCATCTCGCTGACCTTTTTCCGTAATCCGCCATAATCACGAATGTTGAACAGTGCTTCAACCACAGCCGCATCCTCGAAGGAGCGGATCATGTCGGCGTTGGCCCGGTCGCCCAGAAGAAGGCCCACGGCGCCGATGATGATCGATTTGCCGGCGCCGGTCTCCCCGGAGATGACGTTGAGACCCCCGTCGAAGGCGATCTTCAGTTCATCGATGATGGCAAAATTACGGATGTTCAGTTCCGTAAGCATCTCGCCTCTTCCCGGCGGCGCCCGTTGGGAAACCGCCCCAACCCAATTTCTGCCTCAAAATCTCCATGTAGTTCCGGTGAGGAGACGAGACCAGTGTCGTCACGTGCAGCGATTTCTTGACCGTCATCGTATCTCCCGATTTCACGGTAAACGAGGCCTGTCCGTCGAGGGTCACAGTCGCTCCCTGCTCGGCCGTCCATATCGTCACCTTGATGACCGCGCTCTCCGGCAGGAGAATCGGCCGGTTCGTCAGGGTATGGGGGCAGATCGGGTTGATGATGATCGAATTCAGCTCGGGAAAGACGATGGGCCCGCCGGCGGCGAGCGAATACGCGGTCGAGCCGGTTGGCGTCGCGATGATGAGGCCG
>Ga0208373_1001365_pt1 | contig 33155 bp, 31 predicted proteins | sample RifOxyC2_FD_184036 | JGI IMG/M metagenome (GOLD analysis project Ga0208373, IMG submission 184036) | Soil microbial communities from Rifle, Colorado - Rifle Oxygen_injection C2 (SPAdes) | ecosystem: Environmental > Terrestrial > Deep subsurface > Rock core/Sediment | place: Rifle, Colorado... | reverse complement strand
ACTTCAACAGTTAATGAGGATACACCGCCTAATTAATTCGTCAATTTACCTCCGTACACAACTTTCGAGTGTAACTCTTATTGACTGTGCCAAATCCTTTAGCAAATTAAAAGTTTCTTCTTTTATGAGCATGACTTCCTCCTTGAAAATTTAAGGAATATAATTTTTAAACTCTGACTCTAAAACCGCTATACGATAGATATCACAATATTCGCCATGTTTAAAAATATCCTGTCGCAAAACACCTTCCTGTTTAAAATTTAAAAATTTACACAAAGCATTCGCCCATTCTTTTGGCATAACACCTGCATATAATCTTCTTAAATTTAATGTATAAAAAGCATGAACAGCCATTAAACTAAGAGCTTCTAAACTATAAACTAATGTTTGATATTTTTTCTCACCTATCACAATAGATAGTTCTGCTTTTCGATTAATAAAATCAATTTGTTGTATACTAACAATGCCAAACATTAAGCCTGTATTTATATCACATATCCCAACTTGTATCTTAGATAAGATATGCTGATCCATATCTCGTAAAAAACTTAACTGCATTGCTTGCGTATTAGGAAAATAATGCTTTTGCATAAATCTTGTCGTTTTACCATCATTGAACCAACCGTACCAATTCGTTGATAAAACATCCTCTTCGTTCAATGCTTTTAAAATTACATTCTTACCTTTCAAAAAGATATCATTTTTATTCAGCGCATTTTTCATCACACACCCCTTGATAAAATTTTTCAATCCCTGCGAAAGGTAGCAATGGCTGCTTGTTTTCTTCTGGAATACAAGTAAACACTTTTTTCCCTATGAATAATGCAACAACCAAAGCCATACTAGAAATCCCTACCACCCAATCTGCCTGCATTAAATCTGATAATAGATCTTCATTATTACTTACTGCTACTAAAGTATCTTTATAATCCGCAAGGATCCCATTATACTTAGACTTCTCTTCAGAAGGATGACACCTAATCTTAACAGATCCAACATTTTTTAGAAAATTTTTATTCGCATGCAAACAATTCAAAAAATAACTCAAGAGTTCATATTCTGTATGCCCAAAATATTTTTCATTCCCATATTTTTTTGTCGCATGTGCAGCAATAGGCTCACACACATAAAGAATTCTTACACTCTGATCATCCCTTTCAATAATTGGAGTCTTAGCAACCTTCTCTCGTATGTCAAGAAGATATTGATTTGGAACCAAAACTATTTTTTCTTTTGGAAAATGCATCATTGCTATTTTCATTGCTTCAACATCACCCACCCAAATTTCTGAAGGTAAAATTGTTTGCTGTTTATATATAAAACGTTCAGGATAATTTACCCAATGGTCTAAGTATGAAACCACAAAAATCTTATTCTTCACCGCTTGATCAACCACTTCCTTTTCTAAATCTGATGCCCAACTTGTCCCTGTTAATACCCAATCACACAATGTTAATAATGAAGGTAATGTATTGCTACTATTATTTTTAAGATTTTTAATTTTCCTCGAAAAAATATTAACAGCAGGACCTTCTAATACAAAAAAATATTCGTCTTCAGCATGCTTCCTTACCCATGCAGAAATAATTTCTGCACCGCCTGCGTCATGACTTACAATTAATATTTTATCGCCCATTATTCCCCGCATAATGAAAAATTTTTTAACTGATCTAAATGATTCCATACCTTATGAAAAGCCTGCACAATCAAATCTACATCATGTTTTGTATATTGATACAAACAAATTTCTATCCCAAAATATTTATTATCATAATAATCTTCTGCCACAGAGCAAATTCCTTTTCTATAACTAACATTGCCTTTATAAAATGGACTCTTCCAAGGAAATCCACTTTTCCCATAAGCAATCTTTTTTTGATATAACGGTAGTCTATGTAAGTTACAATATCCTTGTGCAAGCCCTGTAATGCCTTCAGCAATTAATGCTTTCACAATAGTACGCCTCGAAATGCTAAGTAATTTACTATCTAAGAGTAGTGGATATACATAAAACACATGCGAGCATCCTTCTCGAGTAATAGGACATCTCAATCCTATAAGTCCTCGTAAACCATCATCAAGCTGCATTGCAATCTTTTGTTTTACATTGGCCAACGCAGCAAGTTTTTTTAACTGTGTTATACCAATAGCAGCTTCAATTTCTGTCATACGAAAGTTGAATCCAATCATATTCGATAAATCCGATACTTCTTTCCCACCTACAACTGCTTCTGCATGATTACGAATTAACTGCATTCTTTCCGCCAAGTTAGCATCATTCGTTACACAAATACCGCCTTCTCCTGTATGTATATGCTTATGATAATTTAAGCTAAACACACCAATATCTGCGACTGTCCCCGCGTATTGATTTTTATAAAATGCGCCCGGTGCTTGCGCTGCATCTTCAATAACTTTTAAATTATACTCTTTAGCAATTTGCATAATTTCATCTAATTGAGCAGGATGTCCAAAAATATCTGAGACTACAATAGCTTTTGTGTATTCTGTGATATTCTGACGAACTGACTGGGGATCAAGATTAAAAGTCTCCGATTCAATATCAGCAAAAACAGGGATAGCATTCCACATTAAAATAGAAGTTGCAGATGCACACATTGTCCAAGGGCTAACAATAACTTCATCTCCTGGTTCAATTCCAATAGCACCTAATGCTGCAATTAATCCAGAAGTGGCCGAATTAATCGCAATAGCATATTTAATATTGAAATAATTCTCCCAAGCTCTTTCAAGAGCCTGTATTTTCGGTCCACCATAAAAATCCCCATCCCAGCAACCTAAGAACTTTGATAAAACACCAGATCGAAGAACATCAAGAACCGCATCAATCTCCTCTTGACCAATCGTGTTATTTCTTTGCGCTTTTTTTGAAATAATTGGTTCACCACCTAACAATGCTAATATTTGCATAATATGTGTTCCCTCGCTTTAATAATTTGCTCACTTATCTCTAACGTTTTCAAAGCCGTTTTTCCTGTCGAATTTAATGCCTGCTGACGCATTATATTTCGCCACAAATGATCAACAACATGCCATTGATATCGATTCATATCACTTTTAATGTGAACGCCTTCATGAGATAAGCGATGATATCCTGGATAAACAGGATCTTTTACAACAGGATTGACGAAAATTTTTTCTCCTCCGTTTAAATAACGAAGATTTCCTTGAGTGCCCAGTATTTCCATTTCAAAAATGGAATAATTTTCTTCCCTTCCTGCAAGAAGATATACATCAGTTCCATTAGAAAATTTTAACAAAACATCAGGTTCTGGATCATTATTCAATCCTAATCTGCCTGCTGAAATAATTTTAATTTCTAAAACCTCACCGAATAAAAATAAGAATAGATCAATGAAATGAGAGCCATTATTCAATAAACCTTTTGAATATTTTGCAATCACCTTATACGGATGTCCAATAATATTCTTTTTTAAAGCATCTTTCATTACTAAAACACCAGGCTCAAAACGGCGCATGTAATTAACTAACAAAATAATTCCTTTCCCCTCTACTGTTTTAATAATGTCTTTAGCTTCTATACTACTCATTGAAATTGGTTTCTCACATATAATTGCTCGAGGAGAAAGATACTCAATAACTTGTTGAAACACTATGTAATGTTTTATGGTAGGAACTGCTATACTAACGATATCGGGTTTATAATATAATGAAAAATCTTGAATTGTTTGGAACGCTTGTCGTTCGTATTTTCTTATAAAACTATCACGTTTTTCAATATCTAAATCAATTCCACCTAATAGTTCAAAATCTGGATGGTACTTAAAAGCAGATGCATGTGTTAAAATATAAGCATCATCGCAACAATTATAATCATATCCCTGCCCAATTTGCCCTAAACCAATAATAGCTGCAGTTAAATTCATACTTTAGGTATCACCTTTGCGTTGTACATCTGTATTAATTTTAATAAATTCTGGATTATTTTTTAAATAATTTATTATATCAAAACAAGTAAAAAATATATTTTTATCAGCAAAATATTCAATTATCTTACACAGTAAATCATAATCTTTTTGTTCATCTAAGGTTAACCCTAATTCTGGCCAATATAATTCTTTTGGTGCAATCAAATGAATATGTTTAAAAAACTCAGGATGTCTTCGTATATGTAAAGTCACATGCTCTCGTTCTAAAGGATCATTTGTCATGTTTGCTGATTTTTTTAAAGCTGCTAATGAAAAAACTTGAACATCCATACCATCAGGATAACTGCGAATATGAGCATTACTCACATAATCACAATTATTATGTAGAAACATTCGGATACATTGCTCTACAATACCAGAATCAATAATCGGACAATCCCCTGTAATCTCTACAACAATATCCGCATTCACAGAGGAAGCCGCATCAATCACGCGCTGCATAACATCATTTTCACTTCCTCGGTAATAGACCAATTGATTTTCTTCAGCAAAATCGATTAGAACATCATCATCATGATTGATAGTTGTTGCTAATACAATTTCATTTAACGAGGGAACCTGTTTTAAGCGATGGAATAGATGCCACAACATAGGTTTTCCTGCGGCGGGTAATAAAACCTTACCAGGCAATCGCGAAGATGTCATACGCGCTTCTATAGTCGCTACGATTTTATTTTTACTCATTTTAATCTTTTATCTATTTTTAACTATATTAAATGAAATCCCAACTTAAAGCCTTGCCTCGCGCAACATCTCTTTTTACTTTTCGACCTATAATCTGGTCCCAATATTTCACTGGCAACCCAAATCCTGGTCGAATAGCACGCATATTTTTCTCTGTCAACACTTCACCTGCTTTCATGTCTTCTACAATATATAATGATCGGCGAAATTGTTTTGACTGAGTTTCTTCTTGACCCAATTGGTAATTTACCTGTCCTAATGATTCCCATGCTTTTTTTGTTTCTTCCACCAATAATTTTAATTCATGTGGTTCTAATGAAAAAGCAGAATCCACCCCACCCTCTTTTCTAGACAACGTAAAATGTTTTTCAATAACCGTTGCGCCTAATGCCACCGCAGCAATTGAAACGCCAATGCCCATTGTATGGTCAGACAAACCTACTTCACAATGGAACATATCTCTTAAATGTGGAATCGTTCGAAGATTAATATCAGACGGTTTTGCAGGATAAGCGCTAGTACATTTTAATAAAACAAATTTTTCACAGCCAACATCTCTTATGGTTTGCACTATCAGTTCTAATTCACTTAAATTTGCCATGCCTACTGAAATAATCACTGGTTTTCCGGTTGAAGCAACTTTACGCAATAATCGTACATCTGTATTTTCAAAGGAAGCAATTTTATAACAAGGAACATTAAGCTCTTCTAAAAAATCCACTGCTGTCTCATCAAAAGGCGTGCTAAAACAAATCAAACCTAATTCCCTGCACCGATCCATAATTGGTTTATGCCACTCCCAAGGTGTATGAGCTTCTTCATATAGTTCATATAATGATTTTCCATACCACAAACTATTTGGATCCGTAATCATAAATTCGCCATCACGTTTATCGATTGTCATCGTATCAGCCGTGTAAGTTTGCAATTTCACAGCATGAGCACCTGCCTTCGTAGCAGCTTCTACTATTTTTAATGCTCGATCTAATGATTGATTATGATTGCCGGACATTTCAGCAATAATAAAAGGGACAAATTCCTTACCAATTATTCTTCTTTGTATCGTAATTTTTTTCATACTACAACCTTACCTAATCCAACACTTTTTCTATTAATAATTTATATTTATGTCCAAGCAATATGAAGTAAGCTGGATATCTATCATTATCAACAATCCGTAATAAATTAAATTGATCTTTAATATTTTTATTAACATCAAGCTGACTATCAGATGGGAGACGCCTACGATAGTAAGATGCCTCACCTACTTGTGATCTACTTTGTTTTACAACATCTGGGTATCTTTTAATAAATTCAACACACATATCAATAATTTTAAAACCTAACTTCTCATGCAATTCTGAAATTAATTCATGTCCACTAAAAACAATTTGGTCTTCTAAGTAAATCTCACCAGCATCAACTTTCTCGTTCGCTTCGAACAAAGTCAGAGGTATTTTATTCTTGCCTTCTAAAATTTGCCACGACATCGGGGACCAACCCCTTCCTGAAGGCAAGGCGCTAGTATGAATAACAATATTATTTTTATGTTTAAATAAAATATCTTTAGAAACAATTTGAAAACAACTTAAATAAAAAGCAATGTCTGCTTTATTATGAATATCACTCGGCTGATCATAACTACAAACTCTATTTCCCATGCAGGATAATCTCTCTATTAAGTGGACAACGTATGGACACATCCAGGAATTTTTATCTGTAATAATTGTAATATTCATAAAGTAATCATTTTCTGTAAAATCCGAAAACATCCATCGCCATCAATTAAACTTAAACAATTCTGACTCACTTGCTTTAAACTATAAGAATCATTTATGGCTAACTGAATATTATACATGATTTTTTCACATGAGATATTTTGGGAATCCTCTAAGTAAAATAAACAGGAAATTTTTGCAGCATTTTGAACAATAGGAATTTGATTTCTAGTAAAAGCCAGCGCTAAACATGGCAACCCTAAACAACACCGCTCCCACGTTGTCGAACCGCCTGCGCCGATTGCCAAATCAGCTTTTGTCATTAATTCAGCCATATTTGAAATATTACAATAATAATGTAACTGAAGATTTTTGTCACATAATGATTTAATTTTATTTTTATGCGGGTTAATTTCACTCACTACAATATCTACTTGAATTTCTGGCTTATTAAGCTGCAAGACAGCTAATAAAGCCATTTCAGTTAAGTTCTTTGGATCTGCTCCTCCCAAAAAAATTAATATCCGCCGAACAATACCCTCTCGCTTTCTTAAATTTTCTCTCGCCTTTCGAAATTCTGCCCGTAAAAGTGTATACTTAGGACCTAATAATAATCGGCATTTTTGGGGAACTAAATTATCATAACGATGTTCAAGATTTGAATAATAATTTTGATCTAACAATAAATCACAATCATGTTTTCTATTTGCCAAATCATCAATGACCATTAATTTATCAGCTGCTTTCCTTAAAGCCAATTCCCAACAATAATCGAACCCATAATGATCAACGACTAACCAATCTATTTTTTTATTAGTTTCTAAACAACGAATCGTTTCAATCGCATCTTTATTTTGTACTTCTTCTGAAAACGGTCTCTCATCTGGAAGCACATGAAAAGCTTCTAGCCGATCTGACAAGACATGAACTTTAAATCCTTTTTTTCGAATAAAGTTAATCAAATTACCTTTTAAATTTCTACAAATAAACTCACATAAAGCGCCTTTAGTTTTCAAACTTTCCGCTAACGTCAAACAACGCATCACATGGCCTGTGCCAAGCTGTTCAGAAGCGTCTACCCGAAAAAGAGCAAACATATCATCTCACCTTAAAAAGTGGCTTTAATGGTGTGCATAATAATACCTTATTTAGGGTTTTATTTTTCATAACATCAGACAATAATTGACAAAAACCATCATAAACACTAAGTAAATAGTGTACGTCTTCTTCAGTATGAGCATAACTTAAGTTATGTATGCCAAAAATTAAAACTCCATGTTTCATCATTTCCTGCATATAAAGGGTTTTTAATTCCCACGAAGTATAAGTCTCTGTATCCTGAAATAAAATAAATGACCAGGCAGGATGCCCCGCGAGTTTTATTACTCTTTCTAAAGAGTATTGTTCAATCAGTTTCTTTAGATTCTGAATAAGCATTTCACCTAAATCATAAAACCTTTTAGTTACATTTTCTTTTTGATACTTCTCTAATACAGCTAAAGATGCGGCCATGGAAAGTGTTTCACCCCCAAAGGTAAATGAGAAGAAAACATCTTCCATAAGTTTCATGATGTCCCTTTTGCCTACAACAGCAGAAATAGGGTAGCCATTCCCCATCCCTTTTCCTAAACAAGTTAAATCAGGTATAATATTAAAATATTCTTGTGCGCCACCATCAGCGAAACGAAATCCTGTAACCATCTCATCTAAAATAAAAACAGTGCCATTTTTGCGACAAATATTTTGAACTTGCTGTAAAAAATTATTTTCAGGCCATTCAACATTCATTGGCTCCATAATAACTGCTGCAATTTTGTCCGTATACTGGCTGAATAATGCATCCAAGCTTTCAATATGATTATACTGAAATTTCAGCGTAAGTTCTTTGGTAGCTTTGGGTACGCCCAAGTCTCTCGTTGTCGAACCAATATACCAATCCTGCCAGCCGTGATAACCGCAAACAGCCACATAATCACGACGGGTATATGCTCTGGCAAGACGTATAGCACCAGCAGTTGCATCAGAACCATTTTTCCCAAAACGCACCATCTCTGCTGAAGGTATAATTTCAATCAATTTTTCAGCTAATTTTCTTTCAATTGGATGTGGCAAAGAAAAAGTAACGCCTTGCTGCATTTGTTTTCTAACTGCTTTATCCACATCAGCATCACAGTAACCTAAGGTTACCGCTGCTAAACTATTAACGAAATCAATATATTCATTTCCATCAATATCCCATACGCGAGAACCTCTTCCTCTCTCAATAAAATACGGCGAGGCACCCTGTGGAAACTGCGTTTTGCTCTTACTAAAAGTTTGAGAACCTAACGGGATAATCTTTTCAACTTCTTTTAAAAAAAGTTCAGACTGATGATAACGGTTAGACATGATGAAACTCCTGATCTGCAAGTAAAGACTTTTTCATACCTTCATTCCTTTTATATTGCTTATTAATAATTTTTAATTCCGGATATTTTTTAAATAAAAATAAAATGTCATTCATATTAAATTTTTGATTTTCAGGAAATAAATATTCATATATTTTTTGGATTAAGATAAAATCTTCTGCTTCATCTACTGTCCAGCGCAAATGCGATAAATCTTGTTGGTTAACTAGATTTCCTATTTTAAATATTTCTGGGTGATTACGAATAAACAGTGTCACATGCTCGCGTTCGGAAGGTAATTTTGCCATTTGCCATATTTTTTCTAACGCTTTAAATGTAATGATTTCAACATCCAGACCATCAGGAAAAGTCGGTGGATTAGAGTTAGAAGTATAATCAAAATGATTTTGCAGATGATTATTAATGACTTGGTCGATAATACCAAAATCAATCAAAGGACAATCACCTGTCATACGAACTACATGACTAGGATGATACGGTTTTGCAGCTTTATAAAGCCGATCAAGCACATCATCAAGACTGCCGCGAAAACAAGCAATCCCTGCCTGTAGGCAAAGTTCTGCAATCGCATTATCTTCTTCACTCAAACTCGTTGCTACAATTAGTTGATCAATTAATTTTGATTGTTTTATTCTATCAATTTGATGCGCTAACATAGGTTTATTTAAAATCAGTCTCATTACTTTACTGGGTAAACGCGTTGAAGAAACCCTGGCTTGCAAAATTCCAAGTATCAAGTTATAACTCCCATCGGGAAGGATTTAAAAATTTTTCTTTTTCAAGAAAAAATTTATTTAAAAAACCAATTCCTAACGATAATCGGCTGCTACAAATTTCCTGCAAATTTAAGAGACTATTTACACCTAAAATAATCCAATTTATTTCAGGTAAATTTATAACGAAATTCAAAGCGCCTTCCAATAATGAATAACCATGTTGATGTATTACTTGATGATAGCAAAAAAAATGACCTCTTATTTCGTCAAAGTACTTAGGAATCGTATTGAAATCCATCAATAGCAAGCCTTGCAAAAAAATTGACCGGGCATGAATTTCAATTCCTAATGATTTCATTTTTTTCAAATGTCCACTCCTCAATAAACGTTGGTCAAATACGTTAATTGGCACCTGAATTAAATCAATAGAATATTTTTCTAACACTCGATCAATTTGTTCTGAAGTATAGACACTTACACCAATTTTTCTAACCAGTCCCTCTTTTTTTAATTCACAAATCTCATCCCATAGATAGCCACTATTTTTTTTAAGTAAATCTTCTGCATGATGAAACAATAAACCATAAACTGATAGCTGATTTAATTTTCTTAAAGATTCATGAAAAGTATTTCTTAAAACTGAAGCATCACGCTTTATAATTGTTTTATTCGGGAAAACAGATGTCTTTGTTACCACCATAAACTTATCATCAGGCATAACAATTTTCCCCAGCACTGTTTCACTAGCATTATAAGAAGGGGCTGTATCTAACAAAAAAATTTTTTTAGATTTTGCAAATTCTAAAATTTTTTTTGTTTCTTCAAAAGGAACTTGTCCTTTTTGATTTGAAATGCCATAAGCAGAACCAAACTGAACTGTTCCCAAACCTAATTTCATATAACAAACTCATATAACCTTTCAATAATATAACGCTGCTCCTCTTCTATTAATCCAACATACAACGGCAAAGTAATCGCTGCTTCATAATACTTTTCACTTTCTGGGAAATCTCCCCGCTGAAATCCTAACACTTGATAATAAGGCTCTGTATGAACGGGGATATAATGAACATTCACGCCAATATTGGCTGCTCTTAATTCATCAAATACTTGTCGGCGCGTTTTATTTATTTTATCTAGTTCTAAACGAATGACATAAAGATGATAAGCAGAATAACTCCATTTTTCTTCGTATGGTAAAATGACAGGCAATTTTTTTAAAGCTTGATGATAAACATTAACTAACCTGCGGCGTTCAGTAACAAATTTATTAATTCTTTTTAATTGGCTGCGACCCAAAGCACACTGTATATCCGTCATGCGATAATTAAACCCTAGCACTTGTTGTTCATAATACCATGCACCTTCCTGTTGATTTTCCATATCAGCGGTATTTTTAGTAATGCCATGCGTTAAAAATAATCGGAGTTTTTTATCGAGTGCTGAATTATTTGTAGTAATCGCTCCGCCTTCACCTGTGGTAATAATTTTCACGGGATGAAAACTAAAAACAGTCATGTCTGCATAGCAACAATTACCGATAGGTTTATTTTCGTATTTTCCGCCAATCGCATGACATGCATCTTCCACCAGATAAAAATTATAAGCATCTGCTAATTGACGAATTTTTTTCATGTCACAAGATTGACCTGCAAAATGCACAGGAATAACTAATTTAGGAAGCTTGTTTTCTTTTTTTGCTTGAATTAATTTTTTTTCTAATTGTTCTACACTCATGTTATAAGTGCGCGGATCAATATCCACAAAATCAACGGCTGCACCGCAATACAAAGCACAATTAGCAGAGGCAACAAATGTATTGGGAGATGTCCAAACTCTATCATGTTTTCCAATCCCTAAAGCTAAACAAGCCAAATGTAAAGCGGCTGTACCATTACAAATAGCGACAGCGTGTTTTGCTTCACAATAATCCGCTAACGCTTTTTCAAATTGTGTGACATGAGGACCTTGCGTCAGCCAATCAGATCGCAACACTTCAACAACAGCGGCAATATCTTCCTCTGAAATAGATTGATGTCCATAAGGGATAAACATATTTATAAAATCTCATTTAATTTTTGTAGTTCTTCAACAGTTAAAAATCTTTCATTTGTACCCGAGTTATATGAAAACCCCGCTTCAACAAATTTCCCCTTTTCATTTAATTTATTAGTTAAATAATTAACTGTATGTTGAAAATCAATGGTCGGTGAAATCACATAATGATCATCAAATTCAATGGTCAAATGAGAATCATCGGCGGGGCACATTGTTTCATGTAATTTTTCACCGGGTCGTATACCGATAATTTCATAAGTTCCGCGCGGCAATAATGATTTTACCAAATCTACAATACGTATCGAAGGGATTTTTGGCACAAAAATTTCGCCTCCCTGCATACGTTCAAAATTTTTCAAAACAAAATCTACACCTTCCTGCAAGGTAATCCAAAAGCGCGTCATTTCCTCGTGAGTTACCGGCAAACTTTTAGTGTCTTGATTAATCAGTTTTTTAAAAAACGGCAACACAGAGCCACGAGATCCCATGACATTTCCATAACGCGTGACAGAAAATTGAGTAGGATGATTACCTTTCATATTGTTAGCTGCAACAAATAATTTATCAGACGCCAATTTAGTTGCGCCATACAAGTTGATAGGATTAGCTGCTTTATCCGTGGATAAGGCAATGACTTTTTTCACATTTGCAGAAAGTGCTGCTTTAATGACATTTTCCGCACCATACACATTAGTTTTAATGCATTCCATCGGATTATATTCTGCTGCCGGTACTTGCTTTAGAGCAGCTGCATGTACTATATAATCCACTCCTTCCACCGCGACTCTTAAACGCTCTTGATCTCTCACATCACCAATAAAATAACGCATACAGTTTTGGTTAAATTCCTGTGCCATTTCAAATTGTTTAAACTCATCACGTGAATAAATAATAATTTTTTTAGGCTTATAACGAGCCAACAATGTCTTCGTTAGCCTTCTACCAAAAGATCCTGTGCCGCCGGTAATGAGAATGGTTTCGTTGTTAAACATTGTATTCATCCTGTTTTTTTATTCATGTCCTATTGAAGCTATTATTGTATACCCACTACTTCTGCAAAAGTTCCAAAACTCACCAGCTTACCTTCTGATAATTTGTAAACTCTATCACAATATTCTATGGTTGTAAGACGATGAGCAATAACAATCAATGTTTTAATGCCATGCAATCGTTGAATAGAGTCAATGACTTCTTTTTCTGTCTCAGAATCTAAGGCAGACGTTGCCTCATCCATAATAATAATGTCACGTTTAAAATAAAAAGCTCTTGCCAAAGCAACACGTTGTCGTTGCCCGCCAGATAATCTTACTCCATTTTCTCCAATGAGTGTATTTACTCCCTGCGGTAACTCATCCACAACAGAAGTTAATTGCGCCATGTGAATAGCTTTTAATAAAATTTTATCATCAATTCCTTCATCCTGCATGCCTAATGCAATATTGGCTTTTAAGGTATCATCCAGTAAAAAAATATGTTGCGGAATATAAGCAATATTATTTAACCATGCTCGAATATTATCAATCGGCTTCCCATCAATAAGCAATTGACCAGAAACAGGTTTTAAAAGTCCTAAAATAAGATTGACCAAAGTACTTTTCCCGGCTCCAGAAGGACCCATAATCCCAATAGATTCTCCGCGTTGTATATTCATATTAATAATTTGCAAAGCCTCTCGTTTTGCTTCAGGGTATCGAAATGAAGCATTAATTAAAGCAAGCTGAGAAAAAGGTAATTTATTAACCTCTTTCCCAATATTTAAAGAAGTTTCTAATTGCTTCTCCAATGCATGCATTTCTTGGCAAATCATGGTAAGAGAATGAGCACTGGTTTGTATTTGACTCACATTTCCCATAAGCTGGTTAACCGTCGGCAACAATCGCAAACAAGCTGCTGCAAAAATACCAATCGTTGGGATAATGTCAACTGCACTTAAACCGCTCCAAAGACCGCCCAACATTAAAATAATTAAAAATATGGCAGCGCCAGATTCTATGGAATATCGAGGAATTTGTTGTAATGCAACGCTCATCGCCAATGCTTTTGCATAATCATAGGCTGCTGTTTTTAATTTTTTTGCAAAAAATATTTCTTTACCTAAAATACGTATTTCTAATAGACCACCCAGTCCTTGTAAAATGCCTTTATTCATTTCTCCGCCTGATTCATAAATTATCTTTCCAATTTGAAATACTCTTTTTTTAATAAAAGCATTATAAATAAAAACGATCGTTCCAAATGTTAAAGATAAAAATACCGTTGTAATGGGGTGCAGGATTAAAAGTGTGATAGTAACACCTAGTATAATCAATGTATTTGAAAATAAATTAAGAGAAGGAGAAATAACTCCGCTAGAAAAACGATCAATTTGAGTCATTTTGTTTACAATATAAGCGGAATTTTGTTTTAAATGGAAAGCATAAGAAGCATTTTGATACATCGCCATTAAACGACTTTTGATGCGCGTTGCAAATCGTGCCGAAAAAAAAGCAATTTTACTTTGCGCTTTGATGCCAATAATCGCCTTTATTATAAATAGACAAATAATAATAATGCCTGCATCTGTTAATAAGCTACGTTGACTAAACTGATTTAAAAAATGTTGTATGAATTCAGGTAAACGGGATAATGATGCATGAAAATTCACCACCAATAACAAAAAAGCGCCAATCATACCCAAACCTAGTACATCTAATAAAGAAGAAATAATAAAAATAAAAGTTAAAAAAGGAAGTTCCTTTTTTGCTTCTGCATCTAGTAAATAGGTGCATTGGTGAAAAAATTTTCTCATGAATGTTTCAAATTCCTAGAATAGTTTGATCTAATCCATTAACAAACTCTAAATCACAATTGATACCATTATTTATCTCTCATTCCAGTATGGCTTATTTCTCAGCATGAGGTTGCAAAGTAATTTGCGGTGTGTCATAAGTATGCAAAACTCCTATCCCCTCACTCACTCCCCCACCTTCCAATCACTTATTTTTCTTTTTTCCCTGTCAAAATTAATTCCCAATAAGATTATTTTCTTATTTTGATTTTGATATTTTTCGGCATAATGTTTCTCATGAATTTGCGCCAAAGCCTCATCAGATGATTTACCTAATTTAAATTCGATGAGATAAATTTTATCCTCTAGATGAATCACTGCATCGATACTGCCTTCGTTGGTGTGAATTTCAACGTCAATGCTAATGCCTAATAATTTTAAAACAACGTAAAAAATGCCTTGATAATATTTTTCATAATTAAGCTGAACATCGTACGGAATGTTGGCGTAGAAAATGTTGAGTTCTTTAATTAATAACTTATAATTTTCATCTTTTAAACATGTCTCAATGGTATCAATATGCCCGCTAATATCAGCCATTGAAATATTAGCATATTCAGAAAGAATATCTCTTAAAAACGGATACCTAATGTCGTGATTCGGAAATGAAAGTTTGTATTCTTTGCCTCCGCGCTCATTAAAGCAGACATTCTCGATGGTTAAATAACCTGTATAAAGCAATAAAGAAGAAATGTGCTTAAAATCAAACAAATCAATTTCTTTTTCATAAATTTTTTGTTCTATCTGAGATAAATCAAATCTGTTATTTTTGATTATTTTTATTAATTTCCCATGCATTCCACTTCGTTCATACCAATATGCCTCAAAGTGATTCGTAGAAAAAAGGTGCAGCAATGAAAAAGGATTATAAACTTTTTCTGAATTTTCGTTGAACTGATAGCCGTTATACCAATATTTAATTTTTTCTAACATTTCTGGGATTGTTTTATTTTCCTTTTGCGCTAATTGTTCGATTCGATCAGCAAAATAATATTCTAATTCATTCTGCGTGTAGCCTAATAATGTCGCATATTTTGGATTTTTACTTAAATCCTCTAAATTATTTAATCCGCTAAACACACTTACCTTAGCAAACTTGGATACACCTGTTAAAAAGATAAACTTAATATTAGCATCTTCTGATTTCATCACCACATAGAAATCTTTTAACACTTCCTGCATTTGGATTGCTTTTGGTTCATCTGAGATATTTTTAATAAGGGGGGCATCGTATTCGTCAATTAAGATAGCGACAGGTTTGCCCGTCTTTTTTCTTAACTGATTAATCAACACACTGAAATTCCTCTGCGGAGTCGAATCGGCTTCCAATTTAACTTGATAATTTTCGGCAATATCGCCTAATGCAGCATTGAGGTATTTTTCAAAATCTTTACTATGTTCACCAGAGCAAGGAATCGCCGACATATCCAATTTAATCACGGGATATTCTTGCCAATCATAATTTGTTTTTTCCTTTATGTATAATCCATCAAAGAGTTCTTTTCTATTTCGAAAAACGGCTTCAAAAGTTGACACTAACAATGATTTTCCAAAACGGCGCGGGCGAGCTAAAAACAACACACGACTCGTCGTCATTAAATCATAAACATAGTTTGTTTTATCCACATACAAATAATCATTGTCGCGCAAGACGCCAAAGTCTTGCGTGCCTAAAGGAAGATTTTGTAATTTTTTGCTGTTTGCCATTACATCCCCCATACCCTAATTATTTTTTCCACTGATTTTCTTGCGCGTTAATAAATCTTTTCATCCCAAGATTGGTTCTTTATTTTCAACTTTTTAAATTATGTCACATCAGATCAGAGATATCTATCATTGATATTTTTTATCCTGCAGAAATGAATGCGAATACAAAAGCATCAAAGCCTTAGTTACCCAGCATCGAATGATAAGCAAGAAACCATTCTACAAATTTTTGCACCCCTTTTTCCACACTGACTTTAGGTTTATAGCCCAATTCTTTTTTCAATCGTGTTGTATCAGCACAAGTGGAAGGCACATCCCCTGCCTGCATAGGCATTTTATTTAAAATAGCTTTTTTGCCAAGCACTTTTTCGACTGCATGAATATAATCCATTAACTGAATCGGTTTATTATTGCCGATATTATAAATACGGTAAGGCGCATAACTTGTCGCAGGATTAGGATGCATCGCATTCCAATGAGGATCAGGCATAGCAGGATGATCTAATGTCCGCAAAATGCCTTCTACGATATCATCCACATAAGTAAAATCGCGAATCATGTTGCCATCATTATAAACATCAATGGGTTTGCCAGCTAAAATATTTTTTGTAAATAAAAATAATGCCATATCAGGACGTCCCCAAGGACCATAAACTGTAAAAAACCTCAAGCCTGTGCAAGGCAAACCATATAAACTCGCATAAGAATGCGCCATCATTTCATTGGCTTTTTTCGTTGCTGCATAGAGTGACATCGGATGTTCTGTACTATCGCTTTCAGAAAAAGGTTGTTTTCCATTCGCGCCATAAACAGAGCTCGTCGAAGCATAAACTAAATGTTTAATTTTATGATGTCGGCAATTTTCCAGAATATTTAAAAAGCCATCTACATTTGAATCGACATAAACATAAGGATTTTGCAGTGAATAACGCACACCTGCTTGTGCAGCTAAATGAATGACTTGATCAAAATGATATTGCTGAAATAAATTATTTAATGCATCACGATCGGCTAAATCCATTTTTAAAAATTGAAGACGAGCATACGGTTTTAATTGTTCAAGCCGCGCTAATTTTAAATTGACATCATAATAATCATTGAGGTTATCGATACCAATCACGTCATACCCGCGTTCTAAAAGCGCTTGAGTCAAATGAAATCCGATAAAACCTGCAGCGCCTGTGACAAGTAACATGATTATTCCTAAAATATTATTCTATTAAAATGTATTATTTAAAATCTCCAATATCCTCTTCCCCGCCTGTCCATCCCACAAAGGAATTTTATTGGATGATTTAATGTCACCGTTTAGCATAATATCATTCATGCGTTTTTGAAACAAATTCCCATCATGACCAATGACAGTGTTCGTACCCAACTCCACCGTGACAGGTCTTTCAGTGTTATGCCGCAAAGTTAAGCAGGGAATACCCAGCGCTGAAGTTTCTTCCTGTAGTCCGCCGCTGTCAGTCACCACACAAAGTGCATTCATCATTAAATTAACAGATTCCAAATACGAAACAGGTTCAATTAAATGTATTTGTGCTGAATTTTTCAATAGTTGAAAACGATTTATTTTTTCTAAATTCTTTTTTGTTCTAGGATGCACAGGGAAAATAATAGACGTTTGATGACTTAACCAAATTAATTGATCGCAAAGAGCATTCAAATTTTTTTCATCGTCCACATTTGAAGGACGATGTAACGTGACATAGACATATTCTTTCGGCATCACTCCATATTGACCTGCCACATTCAACTCTTTTGCTTTTTCTTTCATACGAAATAAAGTATCCACCATCACGTGTCCCACAAAATGAATTTTTTCAGATGGTATGCCTTCTCGTTTTAAATTATCAACGCCTGATTGTTCCGTGACAAACAAATAATCACTTAGGCTGTCAGTCACAACACGATTAATTTCTTCCGGCATACAGCGATCAAATGAACGCAAGCCTGCTTCAACATGCACGACAGGAATTTGTAATTTAGAAGCGACCAATGCGCAAGCTACCGTAGAATTCACATCGCCCACGACCAAACATAAATCTGGTTTATTTGCTAATACCCATGTTTCATAACGTTTCATGATCTCCGCAGTCTGCCTCGCATGTGAAGCAGAACCTACTTCTAAATGTTTAATGGGTTTAGGTAAACCTAACTCTTGAAAAAATATATCGGACATTGAAATATCGTAATGCTGTCCTGTATGAATTAAACGTAATTTTAAATGAGGAAATTGATCTGCAACTACAAAAAGAGCAGCAACTTTCATAAAATTGGGTCTTGCGCCGGCAATGATATCAATAATTTTATTTGAAGCTCTCAAATTTTATCCCTTTCCATGAGATATTGTTTGATCTGATTAAATAGCTGAACAATTGTAGCAATATTTTTCAGCATTAGATTAATAGTATTCACATTAGTTTCCATGTCATTGGAATATTCATGTGATAAAATATTTCTTAACTGTCTTAATTCCAGCCATGTTTTTGCGTGAGGTATAATGCCAAGCTGTTCTAACCGATTTAATAAATCAATAGCAGATTTATGTTTGGTTTCCTCTCCAAGCATAAGTAAAACCGAAGGAAATAATCGATTTCCCATTGCATCTTGAAATTTAGAAAAACGATAAATTAATTGATCTAAATGTTCTATTTGTTCTTCAGTCAATGATTGATAGCTCCGTGAATTGAAAGGAATATGAGATGACAATAACTGATATGCCCGCTGCAATCTTGTCATGTGTTTTTCACACTCTTCCAATGCTTGTTTTAATTTCAAAGAAGCAATATCTAACATAACAAAATACCTGTTTTTTTTGCGATATCATAGATCGGCTGAGAAACTGCATCCAATGCTTTCACAACTACATCAATCTTTTGCTCTCCAATTGCTAATTTTAGATCAACTAAGAAACTGATTTTTGCTTTGATACTATCCTTTGCAGACAGATTTGTTTCAACATACAGGTCAATATCACCGCCTTTTTTATGAAGATCAGCACGAGAGCCAAAAAGATAGACCTTAGCTTCTTCTCCAAAATAATGCTTACCGATAGTAATCATTGCTTGCTTTTCTTGTTCTGTGATTCTCATAAATTTTTATACTATTATTCAGAGGTCATTTTGCTTTTAAAGTTAACACAGTAACGATCGACCTGATCAACTAAGCTGATTAAAATTTTCGATGCACTAACTGTTTCTTGAAACAAAACTTTTAATTCCATCTGCGAATATTCATGCACAATCTCACTGCGTAAATCTCGAACATTAATTAATTGCTGTGCATCATCTATTAATCCTAATTTCTCAGCTAAATAGCATCGGTCAATAAAAGTTTTTGCTTCTTCCCGCAAAAGCAAAAAAATTGTTTTTAAAACTTTTTGAGTTAAAATATCCACCGTCCTTGCAAAACGGGCAGTCAACGCTTCACAGCTTTCCAGCGCATCGTCATTGACCTGATCAACATCATTCACAACCAGTGCACATTTATCCGATGATTTTTGCAAAAAAGCTTTGGTGCGATTTAAATCAATTAAATTCCTATCGAAAATTTCCCATAAGTTTTTATTCATAGCATTCATAATTCTATTGCCTCCAACATGATCCATTCTTTAAACGGATCTTCACGCTCAAAAGTAAAGCTCACCAAATCTAATTTTTGCTCACCAAACTGAGTAAAAAATGCTATGCGTATTTGCCGCTTTTCTCTTAGAGTTAACACACGATCACTTAAAATTAAAATATCAATATCTCCCCCCTTTTTCTGAGAATCTGCGCGAGAACCAAATAAATAAACTTTTGCCTTCGGCAAGTAATTTTTAACTTGTCTTTTTAAAAATTCTAATTGTTCTTTGGATACACGCATGATAAAAAATCTTATGTATGAATTAATTTCGCCAATGATTTAATACCGTCCTCATAAGGTATGGCAATGACATCATCAAAGTATAATTTCTCTGAGCCACCATAAAGCAAATAACAAATAGCCGGTGGGTAATCTTTTTTAAATGCTCGTAAATTTTGCAAGTCTTTGCGATCAATTTGGCGCTTACGTTTAATTTCAAAGGCATATAATCCTTTTTTCCCATAGGCGACAAAATCTACTTCTTGTCCATAACTTGTCTGCCAATAATAAAGCTGAAGTCCTAAATCCAAATAATCATTAATAGCGCGTAATTCCTGCAAAAATAAAGTTTCCAGTGCTGCGCCATCAATTTGTTCCGCAGTATCTAACGGTCCTTGAGGACGCAAATGTCGATATACGCCCACATCAAAATAATAAAATTTAGAATGTGCCACTAATCTGCGTTTAGCCTGTCTAGAAAAGATAGGCAGCATAATTCCAATTAATAAATCTTGCAAGATATTAAAATAACCATCAGCCATTTTTTTACTGACCGCGCATTCACGTGCAACCGCACTCACATTAAGCACCGCTCCTTGAGAAAAACTAGCTGTTTCCAAAAAACGAGCAAAAGCTTCTAAATTTCGCGTTAATCCTTCTTGCAAAATTTCTTCTCGAAGATAAGTTCCAAGATAAGCGCTCAAAAATTGTTTAGGATCGCCCTTTGAAAAAATCTCAGGCAACATGCCATAATTTAAAGCTTGTTGCAAATCAAAGGCACTTCCGGTTTCCATAGTCGTCAATGGATGCATATGATAGGTATAGGCTCGCCCTGCTAATAAATTCACGCCTTTTTGTCTCAGTTTTCTTGCACTTGAACCCGTTAAAATAAATTTAATTTTCCGTGATTCAATCAATCGGTGAACTTCGTTTAACAAATTTGGAATGCGCTGAATTTCATTAAGGATCACCCAATCATCAAAATCTTTTTCAATCATATTTTCAAGAATACTTGGATTAGCGATATATTTAGCATAAACGCTCGTTTTTAATAAATCGATATAATGAGCTTTTGGAAAATGTTTTTTAAGCCAAGTTGTTTTGCCAGTTCCGCGTGGTCCAAATAGAAAAAAACTTTTATTGAACTGCAGCGGCTGTGTTAATAATCGTTTAAACATTTTTGCCTCAATTTAAAAATTTTGAGGTTATTATTACACACTTTTTTAAACCTGCAAAGGACAAATTGCTCGAATTTTTATCCTTTCTATGTTCAAATAAAAAATCATTTCAAAACAAACCGTTTTATTTTACTATACAGTAAATTTGAGGATGATAAATATGTTTCAACGTTTACTAATGGTCTGCACAGGCAATATCTGCCGAAGTCCAATGGCTGAAGGACTTTTTAAATTCGCTTTAAAAGATTTTAATATACAGATCCAGTCGGCGGGACTGCATGCCTTAGTCGATAAACCGGCTGTTACTGATGCGCAAATCGTGTCGCAGCAGCATGGCATAGATATTTCTGCGCATCGCGCTCGGCAGTTATCAGCAAAATTTATTTCAGAAGCTGAATTAATTCTCGTGATGGAAAACTGGCAAAAAGAAGAAACTTTAAATCAATATCCAGAATCACGCGGCAAAGTTTTTTTATTAGGGCATTGGGATAATTTTGAAATTTATGATCCCTATCAAGAAGATTTTCCTGCTTTTGAAAATGCTTTCTCTATGATCCAAAAAGGATTTGAAGGCTGGAATAAAAAATTGTGCTGGTTATCTCAATAGCAATTTATTGTGCAGTTAATGCTGCAAAGTGCAAGGTTAATCCTACATTCATTGTAATAGATTTTACTTTGCCGCGAGGCGCATATAAATAACCTACGCCTGCATCAGCGCTAAAATAAGGATTAAAATAAAACTCGCCATAAATTCGCGGCTGCAATAATGCTCCGCCGCCAACATCCATTCCGCCGCCGCCCCCTGCGCCAGCTAAAAATTCAGCGCCAACATCCATGCGCTGATGCCAACATAATCGGCTCGTCACACCTGCACCCAGCATGCCTGTAGAATAACCACCGGCATGATTTGTATAAGCGCTCCCTGCTTGTCCTAATAAATAAAAATATTTATTTAAGAAGGCATCTAATTTCACTTCCACTAAATTCACATTTTCTTTTAATCCTGTTTTGCGTAACGCATTAAAATAAGTTTCGTTGTTTAAACCAACTCTGAATTTTTTAAAGAAATAAGGCTCTGTAAAAGTATGCTGAACAGGTTTTATCGAAGTATCTGCTAAAGCTAACAGATAACTTAATTTAACTGTCGTACTCCATGCTTTAAAATCGCCATCGGGCGCCCAGACATAACCTTCTGCAATTTCAGCTCGAATAGCTTGAGTTAACTGTAAAGCAAAACCTGCTTCCGGCTGAAGCAAAACTCCGCCGCCTGTATTAACATTACCGCCACCGCCAGCGCCGACACCCATACTGCCAATCATATAGAATGATCGATACACTTGCCATTGATAACCCAAACCGCCTAACACGTCCATATAACCATTATGTTCACCGCTAAAAGCGCCGCCTGCTTTCAAAAAAGCAAATACATTTGAAAAACGGGAATTAAAAAATTTTCCTACCTCAATGCCAATCTGAGTTAAACGACCATCTGCTACACGCCCAGTCGTATCTTTCGTGCCGTTAGCTGGAAAATAAATTTGCAGCAAAGGCGCAAAATAAAAACGATTAAAATAAAGAGTGCCAAGCTGCTTAAAATCTAAGTCATTTAAAGAAGTGATTTCTTCTCCTGCTAAATTGGGATTAGCATAATCAATCGCGGTCGGAATGTTTACCGCTATACTGATTTGACTGCTGCTGATTTGCCCATCCGGAAATTTAACTTGAGTATAATCAAGACCAGCCTGAAAATAGCGGAAATCATAGAGCAAACCCGCATGCGGACGCAGCATTAATCCATTGCCGACTAAAGAAGTATGCCCACCGCCTCCGCCAGCATCCATTCCCACATCAAACATAACAGGCGTATTAAATAGGTGATGCTGTATTCCGCCTGAAAGACCTAAAACAAAAAGTCCGCCTTGCTCACCTTTGACTGCGCCAAAACCGACAACACCTGCATAAAACCAGTTTTTAAAATTCAAGCGATAAGTTAATCCTAGCAATCCCATATTAGGCTGACCTGCCGGCATGCTGACAGAATCATAACTTAAATGATATTGCGCAGGAATTTGATGAAAAGAAATATCAGAATTAAGATTATTTTCAAAAATCGAAGAGGCTGATTCACTGGTTGAAGATAAGAGTAATTTATGCGAATTATTGAATGAATGAATTTTTGGCGCCAGATAATATTTTGCAAGACCTGTGTTTGTAAGACATAAGCTAAAAATAAATACCGCCAGAAAGAATATTTTTTTCATCTCTATTTCTCGTTAATGAACTAAGACAACTAAGACTAAGACGCGATAAATCGCGTCTCTACCATTTTTTTTTGGACAGATCGCGGGTTATTCCCACAAAGGCAGACACATAGGTCTGCCCCTACAATAAAAAACTTTCTCCCTTTTATTTTTTCCTTTTCTCTTTTACCTTTTCCCTAAGAATTAAAAATTTCTGCTTGCCATTTAGTTCTATTTTCAGTAGGATCTTTTTTTTAAAACATTCCTAATATTTAAGAGCTTCCATGCGACTTCGTTATTTTTTTATTTTACTTATTTTAGCCTGCTTAACCGGATGCACCGCGCCCGGCACCTACATGACACGAGACAATATTACCACTTATAGAAACACTGAAAATCAGCTACGTCATACAACGCTTATCCCCATCAATGCTAATTTACCTAAAGCTGATTTAACACCGCATGAATACCGTATTGGTTCTTATGATGTGTTAAATATTTTTGTTTGGGATCATCCTGAATTATCTTCCCCCACTGCACAAGGTCTAGGCAATTCTTCCATGAATTTAACGATTTCTCAACCTTCTGCACAAGCACAGGGAACAGGTTATCTAGTAGATGCAAATGGTTATATTTATTTTCCTTACGCAGGTAATGTAAAAATAGCGGGTTTAACGGCTGAACAAGCGCGCATTTTAATGGCAAAAAAATTATCTGTCTATATTCGTCATCCACAAGTCAGTCTGAATATTGCTAATACGCAAAGCAACTCTGTTCACTTGCTGGGTGCTCTCGTGAAACCCGGCGAAGTTTTTTTACCGCAAAAACCGATGAATTTAATGGAAGCGATCAGTACTTCCGGCGGCATTGATCAAACAGCGGCAGATGCCAGTCAAATTTATGTTTTCCGCGGTAATTTGCAGTCTTTTAAAGTTTTTCAATTAAATGCTCAATCGCCGCAAGACGTGATTACTGCCGAATATTTTTACTTGCGTCCTAACGATATTATTTATGTTGCACCGGCAACCATTACTAACTGGAATAAAGTCATCAGCGAAATATTACCCAGCATTCAGACACTGTGGTATACCTCATCGCTGGCAAATAATTTCCACTATAAATAAAATAAGTTTTATCTTATGGATCAAAATATACATCATCATTCTTCTAGCGAACAAATGTATAATGACGAAATTGATTTAAAAGAACTGCTGCTCGATTTATTTCATCACAAATTTTTAATCCTGATCGTGATGACAGTTTGTTTTCTTTTAGCGTTAATTTACGTACTGCCGATTCCGCCGACTTATCAAACCACTGCCTTAATTCAAGTGAATAATAATCAGAGTCAACAAGGTTTATCGTCTGCTACAGGTTTAGATTTGAGCAATTTTTTAGGCGTATCCGGTTCAGCTTCCGCATCCGATGTTGAATCTGCTTTAATGCAGTCAGAATACATTTTAAAACCCGTCATTTTAAAAAATAATCTTAACATTCATGTACAGCCTCGTTATTTTCCTCTCATTGGAAAATTATTTGCCAAGTATTATCAAGGCAATCAAGTTGCTCCTGCAAAACTGGGTTTATCACAATACGCTTGGGGCGGTGAACAATTGGATGTCAAAACATTTGCCGTGCCGTTTAATGATCAAGGATCGCGATTTACTTTAGTTGCTTTTGGCCATGATCAATACGGTTTATATGATCAAAATGATCAATTTGTTTTAAAAGGCACAGCGGGCAAATTGGCATTTTCTGATGTTATACCTGGTATTAAATTATTTATCCAAACTTTAAAAGCAAATCCCGGTACACAATTTTTTATTGCAGAAAGCCCTATCAATTTAATGCTGGATAATTTAACAAAAGTTTTTTCTGTTAGTGATGTCAGCAGCAATTCCCTACAAAAATCAGAAACAGGCGTTTTAAAACTTACCTTAACGGGTATCAATAAAACAAAAATACCTGTTGTATTAAATACTATTATTCATGACGAAGTACAACAAAACTCACTCAAAAAATTAATTGAGCTTCGACAAACACTTGCTTTTTTACAGCAGCAATTGCCAAGCGTTAAAGCACAATTAGATACAGCAGAAAAAGCTTTAATTGATTACCAAGCAAAAACTGGCCCTCTTGTTATCAGCGATAACGGACAAACATTTCTGACACAATTGACCACATTAGAGCAAAATCTGCAGCAAACAAAATTACAAAAAACAGAATTGCTGCTCTCTTATACATCTAAGCATCCACTGATTATTGCGTTATCTGAACAAGAAAAACAAATTCAGAGTTTAATTAATCAATTAATGAAAAAAATACAAACGCTGCCGCAAACCGAACAGGAAGTGATTAATCTGCAGCAGAATGTCAGCATTCAGGAAAATTTATATTCCACCATTCTCACCACTATTCAGCAAATGCAAATTACACAGGCAGGCACGGTCGGAGATGTGCGCGTTTTAGATTACGCTAGCGAACCTATTCAAATGCCTTCTAAAAAACTGTTAGTTTTACTAGGCTCTTTAATCGGCGGTTTTATTTTAGCTGTGATGATTATTTTCATTCGAAAGATGTTCACACATCAGTTAGAAGACCCAGACTATATTGAAGGACAATTAGGTCTTTCAATTTATTCTATTGTGCCTTATAGCCAAACACAGCAGAAAATTGATCGAGAAATCAAACGCAGAATTGCCGGCGCCAAAGAATTTATTTTAGCTAAACGTAATTCAAAAGATCCAGCCGTTGAAAGCCTGCGCAGTCTTCGCACTACTTTGCAGTTTGATTTAATAGAAGCTAAAAATAATATCGTTGCTATCACTGGCGCTGTACCTAATATTGGAAAATCCTTTTTAAGTTTAAACTTAGCTTTTGTACTGACACAAACAGAAAAAACTGTTTTGCTGATTGATGCAGATATGCGAAAAGGAAAAATTGAAAATTATTTAACCGCTCATAAAACACCAGGTTTTACACAGATTTTAGAAGGCAAAGTCTCTTTTGACACAGCTAAACAAACTGTTCATCCGTATTTAGATTTTATTCCGACAGGCGGATACCCACACAATCCTGCTGAACTTTTATTAAAACCGCAGTTTAATCAATTTTTAACAGATGTTTCTGCCTGCTATGATATTGTGCTAATCGACACGCCGCCTATTCTGCCAGTCACTGACGGTATTATCATTACACAACAAGCAGGTGTTGTCTTGTTTGCCATTGGAACAGCTGGTGAAGAATTAAAAGAAATTGAACACGCCATTAAACAATTAAAGAAGAATAATGTACCCGTTAATGGATTAATCCTTAACAATACCAAAGTGCCTAAGCAACATCATTATCATTATTATAACTATAACAACTACTATAGTTACGAAGATAAAAAATCTAAGAAATAGATCGATACCACTCAATCGCTTCTGCTATCCCTTGCGAAATCGTATGCGTCGGCTGGTAATGCAATAATGTTTTTGCTGCAGAAATATCTGCTAAAGAATGACGTATATCGCCTGGACGGAAATCCCGATGAATGATGTCAGGCTTTGAAACATTCAACGCCTCTGCCAATAAAACAGCTAATTCATTTAAACTAGTTTGTTCACCTACCGCAATATTATAAACACGATTCATAGCTTTCGGAAGATCTGCAAAAGCTGCTAATAAATTTGCCTGCACAACATTTTCAACATAACAAAAATCGCGGCTTGTTTTTCCATCACCAAAAATAATCATCGGCTGATGTTTTGATAAAGCAGAAACCCAAAGCGGAATAACAGCCGCATAAGCGCTATGAGGATCTTGACGTCTGCCAAAAACATTAAAATAACGCAGCCCAATCGTTTGCATGCCATAACAACGACCAAACACATGAGCATAAAGTTCATTCACATATTTCGAAACAGCATAAGGTGATAAAGGATTTCCAATTTGATTTTCAATTTTAGGCAGCACAGGTGAATCACCATAAACCGAACTGGAAGAAGCATAAACAAATTTTTTAACGCCCGCATGACGCGCCGCAATCAGCATATTCACAAAACCATCTACGTTATTTTCATGCGTTAATTCAGGTGATTTAATTGAACGCGGAACACTGCCTAAGGCTGCTTGATGCAAAGTATAATCCACTTCCTGCATTGCTTTTTCACAATCTGAAAAATTTCTGATATCGCCTTTAATCAATTGAAAATTCTCTGCGGCTTTTTTCGAAACGTTTTTTAAAACTTCATCTAAATTTTTTTGATGCCCCGTTGAAAAATTATCCAGCCCAACAACTTTTTGATTTAAATTTAAAAGCGTTTCTAATAAATTAGAACCAATAAAACCTGCACAGCCTGTTACCAGCCAAGTATACTGATGAATTTGAAGATGTTTTTTTAATTCAGGATATATCATTTTATTTACAATCGCCAAACCATGACGCCTTCTTTCGCAAGTTCTTTTGCATTTAATACACTTTTCACATCAATCACTAATTTTATGCCAGTTAATTTCGATAATAATTTTTCTTTTGGTATTTTTTTAAAGACATCATGCGCTACTGCTAAAATTAGCGCTTCACAAACTGGCATATTTTCCCAATCATAAAAATCAATGCCGTATTCTTTTTTTGCCTCCAAGCTGTCAGCCACTGGATCACACACTGCCACATGTTTTGCATACTCCTTTAATTCACGATAAATATCAATGACACGTGTGTTGCGTGTATCGGGACAATTTTCTTTAAACGTGAATCCTAAAATACCAATGGCAGAACCATTCACTCTGCCACCTAATTTAATTAAATGTTTTATCGTTTGTTCTGCAATATATTTGCCCATCTGATCATTGATGCGTCTGCCCGCGAGAATGACTTCCGGATGAAAACCTAAAATTCTTGCTTTGTATGTTAGATAATAAGGATCAACGCCAATACAATGCCCGCCGACTAAACCAGGTCTAAAGGGCAGAAAATTCCATTTGGTTCCGGCGGCTTCTAAAACTTCCAGCGTATCAATTCCCATGCGATCAAAAATAAGCGACAATTCATTCATGAGCGCTACATTCAAATCACGCTGCGTGTTTTCGATTACTTTTGCTGCTTCTGCGACTTTAATAGAAGACGCGCGGCAAACACCTGCTTTAACTACACTTCCGTAAACTTCCGCTACAATATCTAATGATTCCGGCGTTTGTGCAGAAACAACTTTTTTGATTTTTGTAAACGTATGTTCTTTATCGCCCGGATTAATACGTTCAGGCGAATAGCCGACAAAAAAATCAACGCCCGCTTTTAACTTGGAAAATTTTTCTAAAACGGGAATGCATTCTTCTTCTGTTGCACCTGGATAAACCGTTGACTCATAAACCACGATATCACCTTTTTTAAGCACTTCCCCCACGGTTTCAGACGCTTTCAGCATACAAGTTAAATCAGGTTCTTTGGCTGAATCAATCGGTGTCGGCACAGCCACAATATAAAAATTCGCTTTTTTTAAATCTTCTAAATTAGAGGTGATATTCATCTGAACAGAAGTTAGCGCTTCATGAGAAACTTCGCGCGTTGAATCATGCCCATTTTTTAATTCTTCCACACGCGCCTGATTCACATCAAAAGCAATCACTGGATATTTTAAAGCGAAGGCAACTGCCATTGGCAAACCCACATAACCTAAACCAATCACACCGATTGTTGTTTTTTTATGATCCATTGGTATTCTCCTTAACCCGCACAATCATATAACATAAATCTCTAAAATAAAACTTTTCCCTTTTCCCTTTTCCCTTTTCCCTTTTCCCTTTCTTTATTATTTATTCACTCAGCATTTTCAAGTAGAATAGATACATGACAATCATTCATTCACCACAAACCGCCTTACTTGCTCTATCGCCGCTTGACGGGCGGTATGAAGCTAAACTCAAAACTCTACGTCCTATCTGCAGTGAATATGGGCTTATCTATTATCGTCTTTTGGTGGAAATCGAATGGCTCAAAGCACTGGCAGATGATTCGGCGATTACTGAACTAAAAGCTTTGAGTTCTACCGCTAAAACTTTCTTACAAAAACTTATTGATAATTGTAATGCTAAAACAGTACAAGCGATTAAGGCAGAAGAAAAAGTCACTCGCCATGATGTCAAAGCCATAGAATATTATTTACAAAAGCAACTTAAAAAATTACCTGAATTAAAATCTGCCATTCCTTTTTTGCATTTTGCCTGCGCCTCAGAAGATATTAATAACTTAGCTTATGGGCTGATGATGAAAGATGCACGGCAAAAAGTTCTATTGCCTGCAATGAAATTACTGCAAAAACAGCTTAAAAAACACTCTCAGCAATGGATGCGCGTTCCTATGCTGGCACGCACACATGGTCAGCCTGCCTCGCCTACCACAATGGGAAAAGAAATTGCCAATTTTGCTTATCGTCTTGAACGTCAGCTTAATACTTTTGCCAAACTTCCGATCTTAGGAAAAATAAACGGTGCAGTCGGAAATTTTAATGCGCATCTAGTGGCTTATCCAAAAATAAATTGGCTGCGATTTGCCAAAAAATTTGTTCAATCGCTCGGCTTAACTTTCAATCCGTTTACCACACAAATTGAACCGCATGATGGATTAGCCGAAATACTTCATACGTTGATTCGTTTTAATACGATTGCGCTTGATTTATGCCGCGATATGTGGAGTTATATTAGTTTAAATTATTTTTCTCAGCAAAAAATTGAAAATGAAGTCGGCTCTTCCACTATGCCGCACAAAATTAATCCCATTGATTTTGAAAATGCAGAAGGTAATTTAGGTTTAGCCAATGCGTTAGCAGATCATTTGGCAATGAAATTACCAGTCTCACGTTTTCAGCGTGATTTAAGCGATTCAACTGTTCTGCGAAATCTAGGCGTTGTGCTGGGTCACAGCTTATTAGCTTATCAATCCTTATTAACGGGTTTAGCCAAATTATCTTTGAATGAAAAATTTTTAACAAATGAATTAAATGAACATTGGGAAATTTTAACGGAAAGTATTCAAACTGTGATGCGAAAACACGGCATATCGAATGCTTATGAGCAATTAAAAAAATTTTCCCGCGGAAAAAAATTAAATCAAGTCATGCTGCATCAATTTATTGATTCCATTGATTTGCCTCTGGATGTCAAGATACAATTAAAAAATTTAACGCCGATGAATTATATTGGGCGAATAATATGTCTTTAAAAAATTTTAACATCGCCGTTCTCCTTCCTTGTTATAATGAAGAAATTTCTATTGCGCAAACTGTCGAAGGTTTTCAAAAAAATTTGCCCTTCAGCAAAATTTATGTTTATGACAACAATTCTACCGATCAAACCATTGAAGCGGCTAAAAAATCCGGCGCTATTGTTAGAGGCGAAAAACATCAAGGCAAAGGCAATGTCGTGCGCCGAATGTTTGCAGATGTTGAAGCAGATATTTATGTTTTATGCGACGGCGATAATACTTATGACAGCGATGCAGCGCCTACTTTAATTCAAAAATTAATAGATGAAAATTTAGATATGGTCGTTGCTGCGCGCCAAACAGCAAAAAATTCAGCAGAAACTGCTTACCGAACTGGACACCGCTTTGGCAATAAATTATTTACAAAGATAGTTGAAAAATTGTTCGGCAAAACTTTTGAAGATATTTTATCCGGCTATCGAATTTTTTCCCGCCGTTTTGTGAAAACTTTTCCTTCGCTTTCTTGCGGATTTGATATTGAAACAGAATTAACTATACATAGTTTAGAAATGCGTTTACCTGCAGCAGAAATTAAAACACCTTATTATGCGCGTCCGCTTGGATCTTTCAGTAAATTATGCAGCTATCGTGACGGCTGGTTAATTCTAAGGCGCATTCTTTCTATGCTGAAAGAAACGAGACCTTTATTTTTCTTCGGCACTCTTTTTATTTTGTTGGCATTAACTTCTATTTTATTTTCTATTCCTGTCTTCATCACATTTTTTAAAACAGGTTTGGTACCGAAATTCCCGACTGCTGTTTTATCAGTCGGATTAATGTTAATTGCTTTTATTAGTTTAACGTGCGGAATGATTCTGGACAGCATTCGTCATAAACATCAGGAATTAAAACGACTGCATTATTTAAACTATAAATCTGTTACCAAAAAAGATGAAAATGTAAATGAAAATGACCTGTAGATTTTTGAACAGAAACATATTGTTTAAAATCTGTTGTAAATTCTGTTTCGTTATCAAATGACAAATATTTAGAATTAAAATCAAAATTCCATCCTATTTGGTGATCAATATCTTCTCCAGATTTAAATAAAGTATCACCGATTGAAAAATGATAAGAAGATCCATTTTTCTCAAATTCACCTGAATAAATCCGCCCTTCTACCGGTTCTCGGTTAATGACGCCATGAGAATACCAACTTGGATCTGAAATTAATGCAATGTCGTGAAAGATTTTCGATGCTTTCATCAACTTTGCGCCCCACGTTTTCAAAGTATCTGAAGAAAATACTTTTCCTATATTGGTTAACATGCCCCCTATCGTAGAAGCTGGGCCTTCGCTATTAACACTTAATGCATGTGCTGTATCCATTGTATCGTACAACATTTGCCTATAAGCTGAAGAAGTAAACGCTTCAAAAAAATTACCGCCCTTCGCCTCTGCTTCCACACCGCCAATCACACCCGATGCTGTTGTTCTAATCAAAATATTTTCATAAATATTATTTGTTTTAGATAATACGCCATCTAAACCTGCACAAAAAACATTTGCTGTTGCTGATAAAAGAAAAGTATCTTGAAATTTTCCGCCTTCAAGTACTTGTATGCCACCGCCGACTAATTCTTTACCAATCCTTTCTGCTGTACTAATAAACGCATTAGATGCGCCTTTGAAAATCTCTCCCAATTTATCTATGCCTGAATCTGCAAAAAGTGATATGCCCGCCCCCAATACTTCTTCAAAATTTCCGCCATTTAAAGCGGTGGTTGCCATGTTTAAAAAAGCAAGATCCCATATGGATAAGCCCGGAATAAGATTCATTAAAATACCTACTGCCAGCTGCACAAACTGATTAGATAAAATATCTTCAATGGAATGACAAATGTCATGAAATAAATGCCCCAGCCAATCAAAAAATCCATAACCTGTTAAATCTGTATAAACCAGCGGATTATTTAAACAATAACTGTAGCGATTAAAACTTTGCGTGTTTACTGGATCTGATACTTGAGGATCTGCGCTTAAAAATCTGCCGATTCGCGGATCATAAAGTCTTCCATCCATATGAATCAGCTGAAACATTTCAACTTCTTGCTGCCCGGTAAATCCTTCGTGCGTAATTGGATAGATAGGCGTTTCACCTTTAATTTGCGTTTGTTCTCCAAAAGGACTGTAACGATAATAAGCTAACACAGTGCCTGTATTATCTACAACACCAGTCATTGATCCTAAAGAATCTTTCAGCAGTTCATCTACCTGAGTGGTTGTATTACCGCTCGGATCTGTTTGTGAAATTAATAAAGCCCAAGGTCCAATATAAATTTTATTTTCTTGTGTAATTTTTCCATTATCATTATGAATGACTAAATCTTCTGAACCTAATTGATAAGTCGTTGTCTTATTGCCGTTTGCATCAGTGTCTATTCGTTCAAATTGTTTTCGATTTGCATCATAATAAAAATCCGTTTCACCTTGCGGTCCTTTAATCGCTAACCCACATCATGCATAAAATTTCTCTTCGCTAATTTTTGGAAGAGGCGTTGCTTTAATTTTTATTGAAAGCAGGTTTGGTTGATTATTTTTTTAAGAAAAAGGTGT
>Ga0208373_1001364_pt1 | contig 33184 bp, 20 predicted proteins | sample RifOxyC2_FD_184036 | JGI IMG/M metagenome (GOLD analysis project Ga0208373, IMG submission 184036) | Soil microbial communities from Rifle, Colorado - Rifle Oxygen_injection C2 (SPAdes) | ecosystem: Environmental > Terrestrial > Deep subsurface > Rock core/Sediment | place: Rifle, Colorado... | reverse complement strand
CTTAACATTCTCCTGACCTTTAACATCCGAGAAATCTAATTGATACAGATTTATCTGTGAGAAAATTTCATTCTTGTCTGTCTTCTCAGGTTCTTTGCTAAGACTTCCATTAAGGAACTTCACGACTTCCGAAAGAGTTTCCATTCCGTAAACTTCAATTCCATCAACAATGGATGCTTCTTTAGCGGAATCCTTCGGGAGTATAATTCTTTTAATTTCTCTTTTTCTTGCTTCAACAGAAATCGGCAATGCACCTTTTACCGGACGAAGATTTCCATCTAACGAAAGTTCGCCAAGCAAAACAGAATCTTTCAGCATACTTTCTTCAACTTCTTCTATTGCTGAAAGAATTCCAATTGCAACCGGTAAATCGAATGCACTTCCTTCCTTTTTAATATCTGCAGGAGCGAGATTTACAGTTATCTTTTTCTTAGGAAATTCAAACCCGCTGTTTTTAATTGCAGATGTTACTCTTTCCCTGCTTTCCTTTACGGCATTATCGGGCAAGCCGACAATAATAAAACCGGGAACCTGCTTTTCAACATGAACTTCTACCTCAACTAAATAAGCATCAATTCCATAAGTCGAACTGGAGTAAACTTTTGAAAGCATTTTTATAAATGATTGATTTTAAGACCAGAAAGAAAAACCCGCATATTATTTCCCATTTCTTCACATAAACTTAGCTTAAAATAGTTTTTTTCTTAATTAAAAAGAAGAAAAAGATTATATTAATACCAGAATTTTAGGGAACAAGAAAATGAAAAAGAACTTTTACTTGTAGGAAATGATTAATGGGGAACATAGTTTATAAATTTCGCGATTGGAAAATTCCATTTCATAAAGAAAATTTAACAGAGGGGATGTTATATTTTGCATCGCCAACTCAATTTAATGATCCATTTGATTGCTTAATAGTACCTCGATATGACTTGCTCATTAAACAACAGAAAACTGAGAAGTACCGTGATTTGATTAGGCACGATAACCCATATTTTAGTGCTAGAAGAGTTAATCAAGAAGTAAAAAAATGGATGGGGATGAATCTTTTATCTGGAAATAATTATTTGCAAAATGCCGAAAAAAAATTGAAAATGTTATTGAGATACGGCATTTTTTCTCTCTCCAGAGTTAATGATAATATTCTGTTATGGTCACACTACGCAGACTCACATCACGGGTTTTGCATAGGTTATGATGAGGAAGAATTATATGACTTTGTGATTAATTCCTTTAAAGTAATTGGAATGATAGCTGACAAACGTAATATTAATTACAGTGATAGCTATCCAATTATCATCCCTCATAAGAATATCACAGGCGAGGAATATATTATTACTCCCATAACCACGAAATCTTCGGACTGGGCTTATGAAAAAGAGGTAAGAATCATTTTGTATGATGGCGCAAATACTAAATTAAAGTTAGTAAAGAAAAGAATTGTTAAAGAAATAATTTTAGGGTGCTATATTCAACAACAGGATAAAGATGAAATTATTGGAGTTGCTAAAAAAAATTATCCGGGGACAAAAATCCTAGAGGCAAAAAAACATCCAGAAAAATTCAAATTGGTTTTTGACGAAATTAAATAAGACCCCTTGCTATAATAAAGGAAGAACATTAAGCAAAAACTTTCACTTCGTCAAAATCATCTTCTTTGTTTGAGTAAAGTTTGGAGCTTCAACTTTAAACAAGTAAACTCCGGAAGGAAGCCCTTCGCCATCAAAAGAAAATTTGTGTAAACCTTTGGTAAGAGAACCTTTAAATAGTTTAGCTATTTCTCTTCCCTCAAGGCTGTAAATAGTAATCTCTATTTCAGAATCTTCAATTACTTCTATATCTATACTTGTTTTGGGATTAAACGGATTCGGATAATTCTGTCCTAAAGTAAAAGGCTGCGATTCTCCCTGTCCCACTTTCACAAGAGACGAATATATAATCGAGCCATCGTTGTTTTGCTGCTTTATCCTGTAATATACAATTTCGGATGATTCATCAACAGCATCGATAAAAGAATAAGTTTTCTCCTGTGTATTATCAGCCTGGACTGTAAAAACCGGAGTATAAGGTTTACTGTCTGAAGATTTCTCAAGAATATAATACGCAGCCTGCTTATAGTCTCCACCTTTCCATTCGAGTTCATAAGAACTGCCGAGCAAGTTGATATTTAATTCCGGCGACCTTGCAAAAAGCGGGGCATCGGATTTAACAAATTTTAAGTTTGAAGTTTCAAGTTTAATATTTTCATTCTCTATAAGAAATTCATCGGGCGAATCAAATTTATACTGTGCAACAAGAGATGAGCTGTCGGAACTGAAACTTATTGAATGCATGTTTGCAAATGAGAAACCAAGCGTGTTATTAAAATCCTCTATACGTAAAAGATCAATAAGAAAAGATTTACCTGTATTTGTATTAGCAAAAACCAGGTTTACATTATCCGGCTCAAAAAAATCGGGGAGATTGTTTTTTGCAACCAAAGTATTATTGCAGTAAAAATAAATCGACTCGTCTTTTTTTGATGTTAGTATTATGATATGATACCACGATTTCTTACCGTTAAAATAAGGCTTAAGAAATGTCTGAGCCTGTACATTCGATGAAACGTTAAACATCTGAAATTTATTAGTAGAAAGAGTGAAGTCGGGCTGCGAATAACTATTTCTGTATATTTTAAGAAAATCAATCCCGGCATCATTCAGCTTAATCCAGAACTCGATTAAAAGATTGTTGCTGAATTTTTTGTCAATATCAATTTTTAAAAAGGAGTCTTCATTAAAAAGTATGTTTTTATCCGCGACTTTTTGAGGCTTATAAAATTCAACATCAACGTCAATAAAATTTTCATCAGTCATATCTTTTGGAGAATTCAGATAAGCTAAAACAGTATCGCCTTTCTTAAAGGCTCCCCTGAACTTAATCCCGGAAGTATTGGTTTGTTCCGCTTTGAAATTCATAATGATTTGAGATACGGTTCCGCCAGAACGTGAACTATCATTAAGATTTACCGTTATGTAAGATGCTTCTCCCTGATAATCCTCAATATCGGCATCAAGCAAGCTTAACTTAGCAAATTCATAGACAGACTTATATTCAGCTTTGTTTAATGATATGGCATTTCCCGGAAGGACAAGAAGTTCAAATCTGTCAGCTTCAGGAAACGTGTTTGTAATAGTTAAAGAAACATCAAACGAGGAACCGTAAGGGGTAAACCTGGGGCAGACTAAATAGTAGTTAGACTCTTTTTCCTGGGCAAAAGCTTCTAAAACAAACAAAAAAGCAAATAATATGATTGCGTTTCTAAACATAGCGCATAGAAGATATAAACTATCTTCGAATACTTCAAATCAGTATTCTTATTTATACTTCCTCAAGAAATCTATTCTATCCTGAAGCTGTTCGACTGGAACAAGAAGTTTATCCTTACCGTAAATAGCTTCTTCCCTGTTTGTGAAAGCCATCTCGTAGTCTTTGCTCATAACAATTGCTTCTTCAGGGCAAACTTCTTCGCAAAAGCCGCAGAAAATGCAGCGAATCATATTTATTTCAAACTTTTCCGGGTATCTTTCTTTCTCAAGTTCTGTTTCGGCAGCCTGAACTTCGATTGCCAAAGACGGACAAACTCTTGAGCATAAACCGCAGGCTACACATCTTTCGTGTCCATCTTTTTCCTGAACAAGCACCGGTCTACCCCTGTAAGATGCCGGCGGAATGAATTTTTCCTCCGGGTATTTTAAAGTGAATTTTGGCTTAAACATACTTTTTAATGTTAATGATAAGCCTTTAACTATTTCCGGGATATATATCTTTTCTAAAAGTGTAAGATCTTTTTCTCTTCTCTTAACTGACATCAAATTTTCCTTTAGCTTCTTAATCCTACTCGTAATCTTATTCGTAATCGATTAAGATTATGATTATGATTAAGAGTATGAGTACGATTTTTACAAGTTAAAAATCATTATTAAAGCTGCAACCCAAATAATATTTATCAATGAAAGAGGAAACATAACTTTCCAGCCGAGACTCATTAGTTGGTCGTACCTGAACCGGGGTATACTCCATCTTACCCAGATAAAGAAAAACAGCAAAGCCGCCATCTTAAATAAAAATGCACTTATATAGATTAACACTGGCAACCATGCCGGTAAACCAAGCGTTTCAATATTAATGAAAGGAATATTGTAACCGCCGAGGTACAATGTTACAATAAGACCACTTGCAACTATCATATTTGCATATTCGGCTAAAAAGAACCCGGCAAACTTCATACTGCTGTATTCTGTATGAAATCCTCCTACAAGCTCCGGCTCAGCTTCAGGCAAATCGAAAGGAAGCCTGTTTGTTTCGGCAAAAGCAGAAACGACAAACGTTATAAAGCCAATAGGCTGTATCCATGCGTTCCAGAGCCATTGCCCCTGCGTTTCTACAATTGTAAGTGGTCTAAGAGATTCAGCTAAAAGAAGAACACCTCCAATTGAAAAACCCATCGAGATTTCGTAAGAAATCATTTGAGCAGAAGACCTGATTCCACCAAGAAGCGAATACTTGCTGCCGGAAGACCATCCCGCAAAAGTAACTGCGTAAACCCCGAGAGATGTTAAAGCAAGTACATAAAGAATACCGATATTAACATCTGCAACAACAAGCGGAATTGAATAATCAAAAACATTTATCGTTGGTCCAAACGGAATTACAGCATAAGTAGTAAACGCAACGAACAACGCTATTATAGGGGCGAGAGTATGTATAGTTTTGTTAGCCTGGTACGGAACGATGTCTTCTTTAAGCAATAACTTAAGTACATCTGCAAATGGCTGAAGAATTCCTTCCCAGCCGACACGGTTAGGACCGAGCCTGTTTTGAGCCCATGCACTAATTCTTCTTTCAAAGTAAACAAGATAAGAAACAGTAAGAAGCATTATAGATACAATTACTAAAATCTTTAATAATGCAAAACCTAATATTTCCCAAATAGTCATTAATATCTCCGAAAACTATACTGCAGTTTCTATCACTTCTATTTTCAGCTTAGCACCAAGTTCTCCAATTACATCGTAATCGAGTTCTTTGAACGCATCGATTGATTTAGCAATGTCACTAAAAACTTCTTCAGCCATGTTGTATTTGAGTTTTTCGCCCATCGCCGATGATATTAAAGAAATTATTTTCCAAGTTGAACGTGCATCATGCCTGTTCTTTTTTGCCCACCTGTCGAATTTTGTTCCGAATTTGTCGAGCCTGCTCATAGACATTCCATCAATTGCTCTGTCAAGCTCTTCAGTTTCAACTGCTGGACGGATTCTCTGTACCATTCCCTGGAAATTTACTAATGTTCCATTCTTTTCAGCATAAGTTGAGGCAGGAAAAACTATATCGGCTAAAGATGCTGTTTTATTAAAATTAGTTGCGTGCACAATTAATAGATCTAATTTTGCAAGAACATCTTCCAATCCTGGTTTTGCATTTACAATATCATCTTCAATAATATATAAAGCCTTAATGTGACCATCTTTTATCCCGCTGATAATACCTTCAATGTTCAATCCATTTTTACCGGGCGTAATTCCGACTAATTCAGTTCCAAGTGAATTTGGAGTAATATCATTTTTCCTGAGTATCTCATCGCCAAATGAAGGATCTTCGTAACGGATGAAATCAATATTGTTTGAATTAAAAACAGACTTAGCAAAGCGGGCAAAGACATAATTATCTTCAACAGTGGAATATGCAGAACCTATAAATGCAATTTCATTTTTATTGTATAATTTTAATTCCGAAACAGTTTTTTCTATAGCTTCATTCCAGGTAACTTTAGTTAAGACCCCGTCATTTCTAAGATGAGGACCATTAACCCTGTCTTCAGCATTAATAAATTTATAAGTATTTACTCTTCCGTGATCACACATCCAGTAGCTGTTCACTTCTTCATTAAATCTCGGAGTAAGCCTGAGCACTTCATTATTTCTTACCCAGATATCCATATTACATCCACGGGCGCAGCCGTTACAAACAGATTTAGTGGAAGACATATCCCATACTCTTGCCCTGAACCGGAAGTCCTTGCTTGTTAGAGCACCGACAGGACAAATGTCTGTTGTATTAAGTGAATAAGGATTATCCATTTCCTCACCGGGATAAGTAACGATTGTAACTCTGTCGCCACGTTGAATAAAAGTAAGTTCCGGATCTTTAGCGATCTCATCGCAAAATCTTATACAACGGGAACAGGAAATACATCTTTCAGCATCGAACATTACATATGTACCTAATGAAACTCTTTTATCTTTATGAACCTTCTCCTCTGTAAATCTGCTTTCACCGGTACTGTGGGCATAAGCGTAATCCTGCAATTTACATTCACCTGCTTCATCACATATAGGACAATCGAGAGGATGATTGATAAGCAGAAATTCCATTACTGCATTTCTGGCTGCAAGTGCTTTTTGTGATGATGTATGTACAACCATTCCATCTGCTGCAAGAGTTGCGCAGGCAATAGCGAGCTTGGGCATTTTTTCAATTTCAACAAGGCATATTCTGCAGTTACCTGAAACAGAAAGGCTCGGATGCCAGCAGAAATTAGGAATATCAATCCCGTTTCTTACACCGGCTTGCATTATAGTTTCACCTTGCGTGAATTCTATCTCTTTCTTATCCAAAACAAATTTAGGCATGTCAATCCTGAAAGTAAGCTTAAACTAATTTATAATCGTATTAACGTCATAATAATCAAAACCGAATGCGTCCGCTACTCCCTTGTAAACAATCTTTCCATCTATAATATTCAATCCAAATTTAATTTCCTTATTGGTTTTGATTGCTTTTTCAAAACCTTTATTTGCAATCTCAACAGCGTAAGGAAGTGTTGCATTTGTTAAAGCAAGAGTAGAAGTGTGGGGAACTGCTCCAGGCATATTTGCCACACAATAATGCAAAACTCCATCAATTACATAAGTCGGGTTTTCATGTGTAGTCGGTCTGCAGGTTTCAATGCATCCTCCCTGGTCAACTGAAACATCAACTATTACGGAACCTTCTTTCATTATTTTTAACATTTCGCGCGTCACAAGTTTCGGTGCTTTAGCGCCAGGAATAAGCACAGCTCCAATTACAAGATCGGCGTTTGGCAGCGCTGTACGAATGTAATATTCGTTCGACATTGCAGTCATAACATTCTTCGGCATTACGTCATCAAGATATCTCAGTCTATAAAGATTGTTATCAAAAATTGTAACCCTTGCGCCGAAACCTGCAGCAATCTTCGCAGCATTAGTTCCAACAACTCCTCCACCCAGAACCATTACTTCGGCTGGACCCGTACCGGGAACTCCGCCTAAAAGAACTCCTCTTCCGCCCATTACCATTTCCAGGTACTTGGCGCCTTCCTGTGGAGCCATTCTACCCGCAACTTCGCTCATTGGTATTAATAAAGGAAGTGATCTGTCTTCCTTCTGTACTGTTTCGTATGCAATTGCAACACATTTACTTTTCATTATCGCTTCGGTAAGCTCTTTGCTTGCAGCAAAATGAAAATATGTAAAGATAATTTGTCCTTCCCGGATCATTTTATATTCATTATTTATCGGTTCCTTTACTTTCATAATCATATCGGCATTTTTGAAAATCTCTTCAGGCTTGTTTGCAATTTCAACTCCAACTGCTTTATAATCATCATCCGAAAAACCGCTGCCCGAACCTGCATTAGTTTCAAGAATAACTTTATGATTATTCTTAATTAATATTTGTGCCCCTACCGGCAAAAGAGCTACCCTGTTTTCATTTGCTTTTATTTCTTTTGGTACTCCGATAATCATTTTTCACCTCTCCGCTAAAATTATGCGGCTGATTTTAATAATACATCTTTTGATTTAATAATAATCTTAAACATCGTTTTCTCATCGAGTAATTCATTTGCTATATCTATGATTTGTTCTCTCGTAACACCATCTATCTTTTTAATAATTTCTTCTGTTGGAACAATCCTGTTATAATAAAATTCCGACTGAGCCATTCTAATCATCCTGTTTGATGTACTTTCAAGACTTAACAGGATATTTCCCTTCAAAGCCTCTTTGGCTTTATCTAATTCCTTTTCTGAAACCTTAACAGAGCGCAGCTTCTTAAATTCTCTATATATAATAGATAGCGCCCTGTCAACCATTTTTTCGTTAGTAGATAAATAAACTCCGAAGGCTGAGGTATCATAAAAAGAATTAAGAAATGAATTTATCTGGTATGCAATTCCGTTTCTTTCTCTTACAGATTGAAATAACCTCGAGCTGCTTCCTTCACCTAGAATTTGAGTTAACAACGCCGTATTAATTCTCTTTTCATTTTTGAAACCGTATGAAGGCTTTCCAATAACAGCATGTACCTGCTGAATTTCTTTTTCGATAAATTCTACCTTAGAATTATATTTTGGATTATTAAAATACTTTCTTCTCGAAGGACTGACGCCAAGATCCTTGTTAAAATATTTATCAGTTAATCTTACCAGGTCTTTATGATCGACAGCACCTGAAGCGGCAATAATTATTTTATTAAATCCGTATTTTTCTTTCATGTAATTGAAAAAATCGAACTGGGAAAAAAGAAGAATATTTTCTGCTGTTCCTATGATAGGGTAACTTAAGCTGTTTCCGGCAAAAATCATTTCCTCGAACTTTTCAAAAATTAATTCTTCCGGGTTATCCTGCACATCGTTAAGCTCATCTATTATAACACTTGCTTCTTTTTTAATCTCAATAGATTTAAGAGAAGGATTCTGGATCATATCTGAAAGAACATCAAAAGTTTTTTCAATATGATTTGCTAATCCCCTTCCGTAGTAACAAGTGTGCTCTTTTGAAGTGAACGCATTCAGGTAACCCCCACACGATTCAATTTCCGTTGCAATTTTCAGTGCGGTTCTTTTCTTTGTTCCTTTAAAAAGCATGTGTTCAATAAAATGAGTAATGCCGTTGTTTGCCGGGTCCTCATCTCTTGAACCGACATTAAACCAAAAGCCAAGAGAAAAAGAATTTACGTACGGTATATTTTCAGATAAAACTCTAATTCCATTAGGAAGGATAGTCTTGTTATATTGGTTCAAAATCGTATAAATTTCAGAATTTGGTAATCAAAAAATTGTGTTCAAATATAGAGAAATGGCGTAAGGCAGTCAAGGAAAGAAGCAGATGGAAAATGCCTACCTGTCGGCAAGGCAGGGAAGACGGCAAATGGAAAATGGGAAAAAGTAAAAAAACTTCAATATTTTTTTCACCGTGCTTTTATAAAAGGAACCATTAAACCTACTGCAATATTCTATAGGAATAAATCCCACCACATAGTTAATTATTCTATTCCAAACATCAGCTTAACAGATATACCCCGTGGTTCTTTACTTTTCAGAATTGAATCGGAATGAGAAGCTGTAAGCAATACAAAAATTGTTCTTAAAGTAATTCTCATGTCCAACAATAAAGATTTTTCTTTCTCATAAAACTCTTCGAGTTCAATTAAGTTTGCCGTACCCTCTCTTCTTTCTCCATATACCTGCCACATCCCTGTTATTCCAGGTTTTGAATTTATTTTTGTTCTCCTATTGTAATATTCCTCGTCTGATCTTTGCATTATCTCCAGATCAGCTTCTAGAAGAGGGCGGGGACCAATCAATGACATTTCGCCTTTCAGAACGTTTATCACTTGCAGAATTTCATCAAGACCGGATTTTCTGAGCCACCTGCAGAACAGAGGTACATACATTTCATATTCCTCTTTAATGAATACATTATTTGAAATTCTTTCTACCTCTTTAAAAGAAGAAAAAGGAATCTCAATCCTGTTTCTAATTGTTCTTATCTTTATTATTTGTACGGATTTTTTCTCCAATGTTATTTTTCTTTTCTGGAAAATTACTGGGAATTGACCGGTGCTAATAATAACAAGGAATAGAATTACAACTATAAACGGGATGCTCAAAACAATTATTATCGGTGAGAGTACTAAATCTATCAGCCTTTTGGTCATATTACCCCACATAAAATTGAACCCTTCCCACAGAAAAAAGCTTTTCCGTTTGAATTATACTCTCCGGATTTTCTAAATATGATATTCCATTAAAATTTTCACCTTCTCCATTTCAGAAGTCTAAACGGAATAAAGTTATAATGCTTGAGTTGTGAGTATAAGGAACATAAATAACAAATATATTTAAATCAAGTGTTTAACTATTATCATACTGACAAGATATGCTATTTAATAAATAACATTTTTTTTGTTTCAACATAATTATCAGCTTTCAATTGGTAATGATAAACTCCACTTGATAAATTCTTTCCACTAAACTCAACTTCATACTCTCCCGCTGGCTTCTCTTCATTAACAAGAGTTGTTACTTCTCTTCCCAAGACATCATAAACTTTTAGATTTACGAATGATGAATTAGGAATTACGAATTTAATTTTAGTAGTTGGATTGAATGGATTGGGATAGTTTTGGGAAAGTACAAAAGCACCGGGAACATCTCCAGATTCACCGACATCTGCAACAGAAAATATATTGAAAGCAAAAACATCAAGACTTGGTGTTGCAAGCATTCCATCATTTGCTATTACCATCCAGAAATATCTGCCCGGAATTTGAGCAGGACTATGAACCTGTAATACCGTATCAGATACTGGACCATAAGCATTCCATGTTGCACAGGAATCTCCAGATATGAGTAATGTATAAAGAATCGGATTGTTATCGGGATCTACAACCTTCTGCCAGGTGAAGGAGATTGATCTCATAATCTGCATAGAATCTTCATTAGCAGGGGTTAATAAATGAAATGGTAAAGGCGGATTGTTGGTAGGAGAAACACCACCGGTATATGTATAAAGAATTGTCCCGGAATCGCCAACTGCAAATCCTCTTTCATTATCAAAGAAGTAAATTGAGTTTAGTGACGATGAAGTCGGTGTATTTAATGAAATCCAATCATCACCATTATTTGAAGATTTTAAGACCAACCCATTAATTCCACTTGCATAGATGATATTCGAAGAAGGAATTGATAAATCCAAAAGCCCTCCCCAAAAAACGTTCTCGGGTCCAACAGAATACCAGTGTGAATCCGGAGGGCGTAACCTTGTTATTATTGGTAAAGAAACAAAGTCCCCACCAACTCCCACAATAAATGCTGTCCCATCTTCTGAAAATCCTCCTTTAAAAGCTTCTGACCCTAATCCCTGAAAATAATCCAGAGGCATTTCATTCCAATCTGTTGACGGATATTCCGTTTTCATAAACAGTGAGTGTGGAGTTAATGCAAACACTTCTAAAACATATAATCCCAATTCCTCTGGATCATGACGGGAAGGGTATATTGAACGAATAGGTAAAGTAGTAATCCGTTCTGAGGACCATGTTTTGCCACTATCTATAGAATGATGAACATAACCGGAATCATCACCTATATAAATATTTCCAGGCTCTACAAACACACTAGAAAGAAATTCCTGTTCAACTGAAATATTTAGGAATTGCCATTCTTCACCGCCATTGGTCGTTACAATTATATCTTTTCCAACAACAATCCCATTCAGTGAATCATAAAATGATGTGTTGTTCCATCTCATAATGCAATCTTCAGATTCTGGAATACAGTCAATTTGAGGAGCTGTGTTTCTCCATGTTTCACCTGAATCTGTAGTTTTCATAATAGAACCATCCCGTCCAACTACAATCGCGGTTGTTGAATCAAGCATTACAACATCGGTAAGTCTTTCTGTGGTGCCGCTGTTTCGTATAACCCATTGAGTATTGATTGATTGCACATTAACTATTTCTACTTTATCTACCAGCATAGCACTCGACGCAATGCCGCCTGCACCCATTGAAAGAATAATCTTTTTTCCGGCAAGACAAAACAGTGTTTCTGCGCTTTCATAATATTTCCATTCTTTTTGATTTATTACCATGCCGATCTGGTCACGGGGATAATCTCCTTCTTCTTCAAGCCAAATACCTCCTCCTATTGCAAGATCTTTCCCCCAGCATCGGAGTTGAAAAAATCCATCTTCTTCAAATGGTCCTAATTCTATCCAGGCGTGGGATACTATACATCCACCGGAAATGTAAAGTGATTGGTTCCCACCACTTGGCGGAACATCATTCCTAAATTCCCTCGCACCATATCCCTGCCATCCAATAGTATCCTGGGGTGATTCAAATGAGTTGAAATAGATAACAATGTTACCCTGCTGTGCCTGTGATAATTGGGTGATAAATAAAACAGCACTAATGAAAAAAAATATACAATTCATAAAAGCAAAATGTATTTTTGATTTCATAATAACCCCACTTAAAATTTTTCTTGTCATTGTTTATTTGAGTAAAATTAATTTCTTTGTGCTGAAAAAATCTCCTGCCTTAATTGAATAGAAATAAACACCACTTGCAAAGCTGCCTGCATTCCACTCAACCTCATATCTTCCAGTCTTTTGAAAAGCGTTAACAAGCTCCGCTACTTTTTCACCAAGCGTGTTATAAATAACAAGCTTCACTTCTGATTCTTTTGGAAGCTCATATCTAATTGTGGTAGAGGGGTTGAAAGGGTTTGGAAAGTTTTGATATAGTTTAAATTCTTCAGGAATATCTTTATTATCAGATACACTGGTTAAAACTGTTTGCTTCAGGAGCCATACTCCTGTTCCTGCTGTTCCTATAAAAACATAACTGCTATTATTATCAGGGCTTTTTATAGTAACAATAGAGGTTACCTTTTTTACAGGCATACTAATAAGAGGTTCAAATGTAGTCCAGTTTTTTCCCCCATCAGTGCTATGGATAAAGTAGAAATAATCATTTGAAATTGATCCGCCGGCATAAATATTTTCTGGATGAAGCCGGTCTACAGCAATGGCATTTAATTTAACAATTTGTGCAGGGGGTGTGAAAACCGATGTCCATGTATTACCATTATCAGGAGTAAGTAAAATTTCTCCATCCAGACTAACATAAACAGAATCAGGATTACGTGTATTTATTGCAATTGACGATGCTGCTTCAGCTTCTATAAGTGTCAGAATGAACATCTTCCAATTATTTCCTCCATCGGTTGAATAAAAAGCCACAGGCGACAAACCAAAACTTCCTGCTGCCCATGAAATCTTGTTTGAAAGAAATGCCCAATGAGGATTAACATCAATTGAGTTTATCACAGGTTGTTCTGGGGGAAAGGGATTATCTTCAATTTTCGATTGAGTCCAGAAGTCTTCTCCCCAAGTCCTCCTGAAAATGCCAAAGTTTGTGCCTGCAAGAATATCAGTAGGTGCAGTATGTCCGGTATAATAATAACTTTTAAGAGCATTAATACTGTTTGCATTTTTATTTATGCCACTGTCTAAAGCCACCCAATTAGTATCAAAAGAATTGGTGGTCTCTCTGCTGAATAATAATGTTGAGTCAACATCTGTTGAGTCTGGTTTTACTGCTGCATACAATCGTAATCCATCCATTGGACCGACACCCCAATGCTGTACTGTTAAGGCTGTGACTGATTTACCTTCAAGACCAATATTTGCCCAATCCTGGAAATCATTAGTAGATGTAATTGATTTACGAAACACGCCATCTTCATTGGTACCAGCAAAGATATAATCAGAGTTGAAAAAACTAAACTCATCAGAGTAATCCGATTCTTCTGCAGTTAAAGATGTTATTACTTTATCCTGTAATCCGTAAGGAACAAATTCAGTAATGACTTCAGGAGAAACTCCGCCATTTTCTGTATAAAGGATTGTACCAGAATCTCCAACTACAAAACCTCGTGAATTATCCAGGAAAGAAATTGCATTAAGATTCTTTGTGGTTGGTACTTTTGCAATCGGAAACGTATCTCCACCATTAGTTGATCTTGTAATCAATCCATTGATTCCACATGCATAAACAAATTTTTCAGAAGGAACAGAAACACCAAGTAAAATACCTTCAGGAAAATGCGGAAATATTAACCTTTGCCATGTATCTGGTGGAGATACAAATGTTTTTAGTATTAAGGGCAGCGACTGCACCCACAGTTCTCCCTGCACACCAACAATAAATCCTGATCCACCGCCGTTTGCAAATTCACCATGGAAAACTTCTGAGCCAAGCCCCTCCACAGGAATAGAAATTTCACTCCACTGACCTTGTGGGAATTCCTGATTTTTATAAAGTGTCGTAGGAGTTAATGCATAGATGGGCAAACCCATTACGTAAGGTCCACGCCAGGCAAATAAAGAACGGATTGGCTCATCACTAATTTTTTCTGATGACCATGTTTTACCAGTATCAAGAGAATGGTGTACCCAGCCGGAATCATCGCCCACATAAATATTACCAGGTGCAAGATAAAGTGAAGTCAGATATTTCCCGTTAAAAGGAATTACGCCTTGATACCAACTTTCACCTTTATCTGAAGTAATTCTAAAAGCACCATCGCCAACTACGATTCCATAAGTGTTATCAAAAAAAGAAACATCATTCCATGGTACCACGGAAGAAAGCATTATTGTCAGATTTATCCATGTCTTTCCTGCATCACTTGTTCTAAGGATTGATCGTCCACGCCCGACAGCAATTGCTGTTACGGAATCGAGTGTAACTACGTCAGTAAGTTTTTCGTTAGTGCCGCTGTTTTGCTGAATCCACTGAGCATTCAGCAATGATGTATTATTCAGTATAAAAAAGAATGATATAAAAAATTTAATTGAAGTCTTCATTTGGAACCTCTTGTAAATGATTTTCTAATCTTTCAAATCTTACTTCAATAATATTAATTTTTTCGCCGATACAAAGCTTATCCCGCTTGCGGGATCAGCGGCTTTTATTTGGCATATATAAACTCCACTTGCAAATTTCTCGGCATTCCATTCAACCTTATACCTTCCCGCCTTCTGAAACTCATTTACAAGTTCAGCTACTTTTTCACCAAGCATGTTATAAATAACAAGCTTTACTTCTGTTTCTTTCGGGAGTTCATATTTTATTGTCGTAACAGGATTAAAAGGATTAGGATAATTCTGAAATAGCGAATAAGAAACAGGTAAAGGCAGTTCATCCAGAACATCAGAAGTTGTTTTATTGCTGTCGGAAGGTGTTGGCTCATTAAAATAAACCCAATTACCAGAACCATCAGGAAGCCTTCCATAAGAAATATCAGTTGTCTGTTCAGAATAAGTAAGAGAATCAATGAATAAAGTGTCGTCATCAAAAACTTGTGTTATGCCAATTTGTTCACCTGTTGCATCTAACTTAAAGCTTAAATGAAGAATGCCCTGCCCGGTCTGGTCGTCAGCCCAAAGCAATATATGACTTTTGGCAGGAATAGTTGTAAGCTCTGTAGAATAATATGGAATTTGATACTTACATGGATTATCTAAATTATCAGTAATAAATAACCCGCCGATATTTACTTGATAGCTATTGTTATTAAATATTTCAATCCAGTCATCATATTCTCCGTTCTCATCAGAATTGACGTTATTGTTGCTTGCAAGAAACTCATTTATAAACAAATCAGTTACCTGATTTGAATTATTTGATCTGCCTGGGGTACCGCCATCGTTATAGCTGCTTCGCCAGCTATGCGATACCATATTTTCAAGCGATGTATTTTGTAACTCAAGAGATGGTCCAAATCCATCCGGTTCTTTTGGCCACCAGCCCCCCACAGTCGGATTATCATAGTTTACAAAGTCTAATGTATTTCCTTTATCATCTAAAAAAAGAAGATTACCCTGATTGTTTTGCAAGCCTCCACTTTGCCATTGATAAACTTTATAACCTCTTCCTTCGTACAAATTTTTATCCTTAGCTAAAATGAAATATTCACCGGATGCGATTATTTCATCCTCAAATTGATATGATATATCACCAATGAATTTGAAATTATTAATGTTAATGGTTGATTCACCAGCATTGACTATTTCAACAAACTCATAATTATCTCCATCCATTGGGTTGTAATGTATTTCATTAATTATAAGATTCGTCTGTTTGAATTGATCAAATGGATACGCACCAATATCTGCTATTGTGCCATCCGGATCATAGGGCAATGATGGATCACCTTTGTTAATTGCAGGAGAACCAAACGATAAGTTCAGATTATTTAAGAATAACGGATCAGCTTTAATGTTTTGCAATCCTTGAAGATTATCTGTGTTGGAAAGTGAATATGAAATGGTGATGTATGATAAAGGATCAACAAACAAAGAAGATCTTTTGCTGTTAGCGATAATGCAATTGACAATATCAGCACTTCCGCCGCCGTGCCCGATATTCTTTTCAAAGCAGGCAATGCCATATTGGTTCGCATAGAAAGTATTGTTTTCAATATATCCATAAGAATTAAAATCTTTTATCCCTACCCCCTGACCGCAATTAGAAATAATATTTCTTGTAATTATTGCATCCGAACCTCCTCCAATTGAAATTCCTTTATCACAAACGTTATAGATAATATTGTTTTCTATAAAAATATTTTGCGCTCCCTCACCCAGATCAATTGCATCGCTGTTAAAGCCGTATATGTTAAAGATTTTATTTCCTCTTACTACACCGGAATGTACTTGATCTAAATCTATCCCATCCGAATCAAAAGCATCATTCCCGATGAGATTACAATTTTCAACCAACGCAAAATTGGCATCTTTAATATTTATCAAATCACCAAAAGATTTAGTATATAGTGAACAATTTTTAATCGCCACATTTCCCAATTGTATAAAAACAGGAGCTTCCACATCTTCTACTGAAACTCCATCAAGCAATAAATTAGAATTGTAAGATGATATAGCTGCTTTGTCACGCGTAAAATCTAATCCTTTAGTTGCTCCTTTAATTTTCAGATTCATGATAACAGACGAATCAGTTGAATTTACAAAACAAAGTGCACCCCACTTTTGGGAGTTTTCATTAGGCGATATTTGAACCGTTTCCTCCTTTGATCCTTCTATAAGCAGTTTCCCCTTAATTAAAATACTTGCATCTTCCGGCATTAAAATCTCAACGCCGCTTTCAATTGTTAAAGTTATATTCGAATCAACAACAACATTAGCTTGCGCATAGTATGGGGAATTGGACTTTACTAATGTTGTGTTGTTAGAAATTTGAGATGGAATAAAGCTTACAGAGACAGATTCAAACTGAGCTTCAATTGTCAGAGAATCTTCAACTAAAACAATGCTTACCGGATTTTGATATTCATTTGAAACACCTATCCATTTTACAAATCTATAACCTGGTTCAGGAACTGCTTTTAATTCTATTGGTATATCTTTGAAATAGATTCCGCTCCTCGTCTCTTTTATTGTTTCAAAATTATTTACTATTACTTTCCCAAAATTTAAATCGGCATTAATTGTTATCGTTGAAGTTCCTGACAAACTAAAATTATTTAAAATATGTTGTCTTTGATACGATGGACGATTTAAAGCAAACTGTCGCATTTTTTCAATATTCTTTTCCCATTCAGCATAATTAGCAATAGGGGGTAAACCATTTATTAATCCACCGAAATTCCAACGATTTATGTGACGGCTTATTTCCGTATTTATTCCGGATTTAAATCTATTAATTGCTGAGAGAATTGTATCGGGATGGAATATAGTATTCATATAACTTGAGAATTTCTGAATGAATTTTATTTTAAATTCTTCATTCTCAATAAGCTTTCTAAATGTTAATGTAGACCAAAGAGGATATACATTATTTTGAATTGGAGATGTCACAAGCTGAAGAGTATTTGTCTGATAGCTCGATGTTCCCGGTCCTTCGCCGGCAAATGCATTATCAGTATCGAATAAAACCCATCTCCATTTCTTTCCATCTTTTCTCTCTTTCCATATTCTTACATTCTGATTCAGCCAGAAAATATTATCATAATAGATTTCAGTTATATAGTAGTTTATGTATTCTTCAATATCTATTTTCGATTTAACATATTCATAATTTCCCGGAATTGATAAGTCTTGCTGTTCGAAATAATTTATTAAATCGACGAATTCTTCTCTCTGTCCCTCGACCACCTCGGGTATTCTGTTCAAATTGTATTCTATTAAGTCGACATCATCGGGATTAATATTATTTAGAGATGCCAGATAAGCAGAACCTATTTTTTCTCTAATATTATAGATTCCCCAGTACTCGCCATTTATAAACATAGCTGAGGGTACAAATGCCTGGCAATCGATATCGACTTTATTCATTACCAGATTTTGCAGTAATCCATCCCTGAACATAGTTAGTCTGTTATCTGGCACTCCCCCGTTTCTCAAATAAAGTTCTGTAAAATTATCAAGCTCTCTATCCGGAAATATTTGATAGATTATAGCTTCTTCACCATAATTTTCATCAGTTGAAATTGTAAATGATTTTTGTGGATAATTGAGCGATGCCTGTCCTGTCATTCTCAAACCGGCATCAATTGAAAAACCTTTTGATCTGTCCGGTTCGAAGAACTCAATTGTTACCGGAATCTCTCTCGACTTGTATTGATTATCATAAATACCTTTTTCTTCATCCCATAAAGTCTCCGGGAAAGCTGATAAAGAAATTACTGACAAATCAGTTGACTCATTTATAAAATAATTATAAGTATGAATTCTACATGGCAGTTTATTTTGTTCATAAACTCTAACCCGAAGGATTTTAGTTTCAGAAATTTGTATTGGTTGAGTATAAGTCTCAGAATTAATTGTCGGACGGCTTCCATCCAACGTATATTTGACTTCGTAATTTGATGTATTAGCAGAAATGTTCACATACTGAGTGTTATTGTAAAAACCGCTTCCGACTGATAAAATCGGAATAACAGAAAATTCTATTTGTGTTACGCTGGTTGTAATATTACTTGCATTAGGTGTAGGATCTCCGAAATAATACCAGTTAGAAGTTCCATCTGGCTTTCTTCCCATCGAAACATCTCGTTCTTGCAGACCAAAGGTTACGGAATCAACCAATAAAGTATCAGAACTGAACAAAGCAATTTCTTCACTGGCTCTACTTATTGCAAAATTGAGGTGGAAATATTTTGTTGTGAAATAATCGTAAGGGTAATAATCCCTTCGATAAGTGTGACCGGGGATATCATTGTATCCGTCTGCCCACAAAAGTAAAAATCCTTTTGAGGGAATAATTACTGATACCGGGAATTGATATTTAGTGGGTTGATTTAAATTATCTGTAATGAAGTAATTCCCGATATCAACATCAAAGTCTTCATCATTATATAATTCAATCCAGTCGGAGTAATCATCAAAGTCTACAATATCGGCATTAATGCTAACGTTTGAAGCAAGGAATTCATTAATAAATATTTTAGGATTCTGCTGTGCTTTTAAGCCCGGCTGCAAAAGCAAAAAGGTAATAATGACTAAATTTGCATTCATCTTTGTCATATGTTTTAAGAGATGACATCTTTCTAAAAGATGCCGTCTCTCTCAGTTCTTATTTTATCAGGCACATCTTTTTACTTAAAGTTCTCCCGCCCGCATTTAAAACATAGAAATATATTCCGCTTGAAAGACCTGTCCCGCTTGCGGGATTACTTGCATTAAACTCGACTTCATATTCACCAGCCGGTTTTTCTTCACTTACAAGTGTTGCAATTTCTTTCCCAAGAATGTTATAAATCTTAAGCGTAACGAATGACAAATGACCAATGACAAATGACAAAGTTGTATTCGGATTAAAAGGATTAGGATAGTTTTGCTTTAATTCAAATTCCGTAGGATATGTTTTATTGTTTCTATCATCTATCCATGTTGTTCCGGCATCTGTTGTTCTTAATACTAAATAAGGTCCTGCTGCCCAGCCGTAATTATCTTTTATAAATATTGAATTCAACGGACCAGGCAGGCTGTCAACAATTACTTCCCATGTGTCTCCTCCGTTTGTTGACTTTAGTATTACTCCATTATTAGCTTTATCCGCTCCAACTGCCAAGCCAAGGTTACTATCTATGAAATACATATCATTGATCAGATACGGAATTGCCTGATTTTTAATCCAGGTTTGTCCATTATCATCAGACTTTAAGAAAATTGCAAAAGAGTTTTGGTCGTTCATGTAACCACCGGAAATCCAGACATTATCATCAATAGAAAATACTTTTTTTAATGGAAGATCTGTTAGCGGAGTTGTTTTTACCCATTCATCCTGAATACACTTTACTATCATCCCGCTTTCACCAACAGCCCAGCCCGTTGTATCTGAAAAGTAAATTGAGTGCAGGTTATAGGTATTCGGGCAATTGTACAGTACGTCCCATGTATAACCGCCATCAGTAGTTTTTAATATCGCGGTTTCTCCTGTATTTATTTCATAACTTCCAACAACCCATCCAATTTGCTCATTTCTGAAATACATATCGTTTCCATGAAAAGAATCGATAAACGGGTCAGGATAGAATTCGTATATTTCAGCCCAGTTATTTCCACCATCAGTTGTTTTATAAATGCCTCCAGCTAAGCAATATCCTGTAAATTCGTCGAAAAAGATACAATCTGTAAACGTACCACCATCTATACAGGAATCACCGATAGAATATTTAAGCTCCCATGTTTTCCCACCATCATTGGTAGAAAGTATATCCCCTCTGTCTCCACAATGCCCTATAAAAGCCCCTCCAAACAGAAATCCTCTGTTGTTATTAATAAAATAAGTATCTAAAACCGGGTAGGAAAATTTTTTTATTTCCCAATTTAAACTTTCAGGTGACATTTTCCAGAGGAATGGAAAGTAAACACCACCTCTTCCTCCTGCGCCAAATCCTCCAAGTAAAAATCCAACTTTAGATGAATTGAAGTATATTTTATTCAATAAAAAGCTAAATGATTGAATATTTTGCCAGGTAACGCCGCCATCCGTGCTTTTTTTAATAGAGTTTTCATTCCAGCCATTGCTCATGGCTGTATAAACCGTTGCACTATCAAGAAATTTATATGAACTAATATTAGTGGAAGTTTGTGTTATAACTGTCCAGGTTTTTAGCATATCTTCTGTTTTACAAAGGAAATAAATTGTATCTGAATGTGCCGTAAAATATCCTGTTGTATTATCCAAAAATTGCAAGTTGGTTATATCAGAAAATTCATTCGTAATAGTCTGTTCCCAGGTGCTACCGCCATTTGTGGTTCTTAGAATTATGCCTTGGCATCCTGTACTATCACAGTAATCACCTACAATTACTCCATATTCAGGATTCTGAAACCATAATGATCTATAATAACTGCCCTGTATGTTGGGAGAAACATCATCCCAGCTCAAACCCCCATTTAAAGTTTTATATATTTTATTATCACCTGCTGCATAAAGATTATTACCATCAATTATATAAATTGAATTAAGCCAAATATCGGCAATTTGCTTTTGCACTAACCAACTATAACCTCCATTACTGGTTTTAATAATTATTGTCCAGCTGCCTGATGAATTATAAATCGTTGCGATAGCCCAACCAACAGAATCATTGAGAAAATCAATCTGGTTTATATTCCAATTTTCATTTACTGGTATAGAATTCCAAGTTTCTCCTCCATCCGTTGTTTTTAATAAATTTGCTTCCCCTTCACCAATCCAACCAATATTTTCATTTACAAAATCAATTGAATTTATCCATCCTTTAAATCCTTCATTCAAAATTTCCCATTGGGCATTAAGACTTGTAGATGCGAATAATGAAAGGACTATTGTTAAAATTAGAGTCTTCATGTTGCTCTTCTTATTTCAGAAGAACCATTTTCTTAGTTACAGTATAACTTCTGGTTTTTAATTCGTAAAAATAAATTCCGCTTGAAAGATTACTACCATCAAACTCAATTTCATATTTTCCTGCTGATTTTTCTTCACTAACAACTGTTGCAATTTCTTTCCCAAGAATGTCATAAATCTTAAGCGTAACGAATGACAAATGACCAATGACAAATGACAAAGTTGTATTCGGATTAAAAGGATTAGGATAGTTTTGCTTTAATTCAAATTCAGTAGGATATGTTTTATTGTTTCCATCATCTATCCATGTTGTTCCTGCATCTGTTGTTCTTAATACTAAACCGTAATCACCGGCTGCCCATCCATAATTATCTTTAATAAATATTGAATTCAATGGACCAAGCAAGCTGTCAACAACTAATTTCCAGGTATCGCCCCCATCTGTTGATTTAAGTATGACGCCCCTATAAGCTGTATCTGCCCCAACTGCCCACCCAAGATTATTGTCTATGAAATACATATCATTAATTAAATATGGACTTGTATGGTGTTGTATCCATGTTTGCCCATTATTGGTAGATTTTAAAAATATTGTGTTAGAATTCTGATTGTCAAGGTATCCACCGGTTATCCAAACATTATCATCGTTAGAAAATACTTTTTTTAACGGAAGGTCTGTCAGAGAAGGTATTGCACTCCAACCGTACACCTGAGAATATTTAACTATCATTCCACTCTCCCCAACAGCCCAGCCGCTTTTATTATTAAAACAAATAGAATTAAGACAAAAATTATCAGAACCTAAATTTTGCCAGGCTAAACTCCAATTTTTTCCACCATCATTTGTATGGAATATTCCGGCTCCACTTGAATTATCGGAATATCTTCCAACTACCCATCCAATTTGCTCATTTCTGAAATAGAAATCATTCCCGGAAAAAGAATATCCATTTAAATCAGGATTAAAATCATAGATTTGGCTCCAGCTATTTCCGCTATCAGTTGTTTTATAAATTTTACTAAAGCCTAATCCCCATCCAAATCCTGATCCTGTTAAACAAAATCCCGTAAGATTATTAACAAATACAGAAGTTTTGAAAATACCGCTGCCACTAAAAGAACCACCACCTGCAGAATATCTAAACTCCCATGTCTTTCCACCATCACTGGTAAAAAATATGTCCGCTGCGCTCTCAAAATGCAAACCTTGTATTCCCCCGACGAGAAATCCTACATCCTTATCGATAAAATAAATATCCTGAAACGGATAAGTTAGTTTTAGTATTTCCCAATCCATCCATTTAGTTGTACTTTTACAGATAATTGAAGACCCCCAAAACCCGCCAAGTAAAAGTCCCTCGCCGGATTCATTAAAATATATTTTATCTACTGGAAATTGAAATGATTGGACATCCTGCCACGTGACACCATCATCAATACTTTTTTTAATATTGTTTTGGGTAATGCCATCACTAACTGCAGCGTAAACTGTTGAACCATCGAGACAACGATATGAATTAATCCAATAAGAACTCTGTGATTTAATTGACCAGGTTTCAAATTGATCTTCTGTTTTACAAAAGAAATTAACCGTATCGGAATGTGCTCTGAAATATGCGGTTTTGTTATCCAGGAATTGTAAGTCATTTATATAATAAAATTCATTTGCAATACTCTGTTTCCATGTAATACCGCCATTTGTGGTTTTTAAGATTATTCCCCTGTTTACAATTCCATCAAAGTAACCACCGACAACTACTCCTGAATCTGGATGTTGAAACCACAATGAGTTATAATAAACATCCAGTATGTTCGGTGAAACATCTACCCAATGCGATCCTCCGTCTGAAGTTTTATATATCTTGTTATTGCCTGCTGCATAAAGATTATTTTCATCAATAGCATAAATTGAACCTAACCAGATATTAAAAATTTGTTTTTGTATTGACCAGTTATAATCCCCGTTACTTGTTTTAAGAATTATTGCGTAGCTTCCCGATGAATCGTAAGTCGTTCCGACAGCCCAACCTACAGAATCATTTATAAAATCAATCATGCTTATATACCAATTTTTATTGAATGGAAGAGGGTCCCAATTTTCTCCGCCATCAGTTGTTTTGTATAAAGTTTCAAACGAACCGACAAAACCGGTATTATCATTAACAAAATCAATGGAGGTTAACTGACCTCTAAAACCTTCATTCAAAATTTCCCACTGTGCATTTACGGCGCAGGAAGTAAAAACTAAGAGAGTAAATGTTAAAATGGATTTTTTCATATTTCATCTTTACCTGAGTAATACCAACTTCTTTGTATTAGAAAATTCCCCAGCCTTAATTGAATAAAAATAAATCCCGCTTGAGAAATAATTTGCATTCCATTCTACTTCATACATTCCTTCCTTTTGAAATGCATTTACAAGTTCAGCTACTTTTTCACCAAGCAGGTTATAGATGATAAGTTGAACCTCAGATTCTTTTGACAGTTCATATTTTATCGTTGTAGTTGGGTTGAACGGGTTAGGATAATTCTGGAATAATTTAAAAGAAATATCATTCTGTGGTTCAGAAGTATTTTCAATTGATGTAACTATATAATCAGTTAAAACAAAATCTCCCATTCCGGCAAAAAATATTTCCTTAGACCTGACTTTCCCTACCCCCTTAGCAAACCATGTATCAGTAATTCCGGCATCCGCACAATTTGGATTATGGCTGAAGTGAAAACAATTATAAAATGTGCCCGATGGAGTTTCAACCGTATCGCTTTTGCTTACCAATGTTACATCCAATCCAAATGAGCAGACATATTTTTCGGAAAGCGACCAGTTTTCTCCTACTTCAGCATTAAAATCATAAAGCATATCTTCAGTGCTGTCTGATAAATCCAGAATGAATACTTTATTATCCAATTCTCTTAAAAGCACATAGGGTTCCATTCCTTCTGTTGATAAGCCATAATACAGTTTCCCATTGATTCTTAAAGTATCAGTAATTCTTTCAGATCTTGGAAAGAGGTTTGAAGAGAAATTCCATTCATTATTAATGGCTAAAGGGAAATATGAAGAATCTTTGTTTGGAGATGAATGAGTTGAATATTTATAACGCCAAACCCCGGTACCCTCTGTGCCGATAAAAACATAGCCATTCTCATCAGAAGAATTTTTTCTATAAACAACAATGGAAGAAGCAGCCGCAATGTCTATATCCGGAATAACAGTAGGCTGCTGCCAACTTTTGCCACCATCTGTACTATAAATAAAAAACAGTTCATTATTGGACGATGAACCTGCGGCAAAAACATTTTCAGGATACAGCCGATCAATAGCTATTGTTTTAATTGTAACACCGCTTGCGTTTTCCCATAATTGAGCTTGAGGAAATACCACTTCCCAATTATCACCTTTGTCCGGCGTAAGAAAAATTACTTCATTCCAACTAATATAAACGGAATCCTGACTGCGGGTATTTATTGCCACAGATGTTGCTGTATCTCCCACACCATCAATATCCACTAATGGAAATGCTTTCCAAGTCTCCCCACTATTTGTTGAACGAAATGCTGCAGGTGATAAACCAATGCTTCCTGCAGCCCAGGCAAGCTCTCCCCACCAATGAGGATTTACATCAATCGAATTTATTACAGGCTGAAGATTTTCGTATTCGATTTCTGATTGAGTCCAAAAGTAGTATGCCCAACTACTCTGATACAGACCAGAATTTGCTCCTAACAGAATTGGTTGGGGTGCAGAATGCCCTGTGAAATAATAGCTATTAAGCGTGTTAACTCTATTAGCATTTTTATAAATGCCACTATCAGATACAATCCAATTAGTATCTATTGGGCGATAAATTTCTCTTCTAAAAATTAAAGTCGAATCTTCGTGCTCATAATCGGGTGCTACAGCGGCGAACAGTGTTAAACCGTCCATAGGTCCAGCACCCCAATGCTGGACTGTTAAAGCTGACACAGATTTGTTCTCAAGTCCTATCGAAACCCAATCGGGAGATTCATTTGTTGCAGAAGTTTCAAATATACCGTTTTCTGTACCTGCAAAAATATAATCCGAAAGCTGGTAAGAACTATTGTAGTCACCCTGTTCTACAGCAAGCGAAGTAATTATTTTATCCGGCAAACCAAATGACTGCAATTCCTGACTTAGTAATAAATTATTTGAAAGGATAATGAAAAGAATAAGTATAAATATTTTCATCATTACTCTAACCCTTAATTTTATATTCAGTTACATTGAATATTTATATTCCATATTTTATTCCATTGCAAAGCAGCTTAAAGACTTATTTTTTCTAATCGTAAACCACAATAGTATTAAATTTTGATTATAGAATTTTTGATTAGTTATAGAAATTCTGATAATCGTTCTCATTTATTTAAGCAATATTAATTTCTTTGTACTTGAAAAATCTCCTGCTTTGATGGTATAGAAATAAATCCGCTCGCTAAGACTGATGCATCAAATTCAACTTCATATTCTCCCGGCTGCTTTTCTTCATTAATAAGTGTGGCAACTTCATTTCCCAAAACATCATAAACTTTTAGAGTCACTAATCCGAAACCTGCCTTGCCGTCAGGCAGGTTCGCAATCCGAAATTTGATATTGGTTATTGGGTTAAATGGGTTTGGGTAGTTCTGATAAAGAGAAAATTCAGAAATAAATTCTTTATCAGAATCTACGCCCAATCCATATTCCGCCTTGAAAGGTTGCTTGAACGAATCTATTTCTAAATCGTTTACCATAATCTTTAGCTTAATTTCAAAATTGTCATAGCTATATACTGTAGAATCAAATTTAATCAGTAATGAATCAAATGGTGGATATAACGAATAAAACCATAATTCATATTCATTCTGATTAAGTGAGTCAATTATTAAAAAGTAACAATTATCAACATGAATATGTTCTTCTAGCGAGTCACGATAAAATAACCACGTATTAAAACCCGGCTCAACTGATATACTATCTATAAAACCGGGACTTGATAAATTTCGACATATGATTTCAGGTGAAGTACATCCTCCCCCAGCAACTAAAGTATCAACAGGTGGGAAAAAATATATTTGAGCTGACAGCTCTATTGAAAATAAAAGTGCTATAAACGTAATAAGTTTCATATCATTCCCCTTTTGTTAATTTTTTATTTCAGTAAAATCATTTTCTTTGTTGAAGAATAATTACCTGCCTGAAGTTTGTAGAAATAGATTCCCGATGCCAGATTCAGGATACCGGATGCCGGATTAAATTCAACTTCATACTCTCCCGCTGACTTCTCTTCATTAACAAGAGTTACTACTTCTCTTCCAAGAATATCATAAACTTTAAGATTTACGAATGACGATTTTCCCAAAGGGACAGGCGGAATTACGAATTTAATTTTTGTACTTGGATTAAACGGGTTTGGGTAGTTCTGGGAAAGTGAAAATTCCTTGATGGTATTGTCTGGATCATTTATTCCGACTACAGTTGTGTCACCATAAACTATTCCATTAATAATTGCCCCTTTTAGTATATCTTCATTACCTACTAACTCCCACTTCAACTGATAAGCCAAGCCTATATTTTTAATTAATGATAAATTGTAAAGAGGTGTGGATTGTCCTAAATAATTTCTTTTTCTTGAATTGATGTTCCATTCGTTGAACTCTTCTTCGTTTTCAAAAAGAATTGGATATTGACTACCGAATTGATCTACGTAAATTGTATCTCCTGTTTCAGCATTCAGATCAAGATAAAGTTCTTCATAATTTAATGTATCATTATCAAAATATGCCCTGTGGATTTTTCCGGATGTTGAATCGACACGGTAGCTGAATCCATATTCATTATTAATATCAAAATATGTGTTGTTATCATAAAGAAATGTTCTTGTTACTTCTGACACGGATATACGTTCTTCGATTCCTCCTTCACTTGAAAATCTGGAAGTATAAACCCATTTATTTCCAACTTTTAATGGAAACCAGCTAAATATATCCGTATCTAAAGGTAAATGTTTCAGAGTTACTATCGTATCTGGAGTAATTTCATATAAATTATATTTTGTTGCTGCATATAGTTTATCAGAAGCTGGTTTCTTATATATACCAACAATTTTTCTGTCTAAAACCTTATACTCATTAAAAGCTACACCATAATCGGTTGAGTGATAAATATGTCTTCCATCTGCAAGATAGATACTGCCGGATTGTAAATAATCTACGCTTAAATAAATTGGATTCGAGCTTGAATATCTTTCTGTCCAGCTGAAAGGCTCACCATTATCATCTGAAACGATTAAATGATTTCCATACATATTATCTATAGCATATATGTGAATTTCGTCATTATCATAAGAGAAATTATTTACGTAGGTTCTTGACGTATCAACAGTATAGAATGAAATTCCACCATTAATAGACTTTAGTAAAGTCAACCATTGACCCAAAAAAATAATTTTGTCGTCATACGGCGAGACGGATAATATTTCATATCCATTTGCAAGAGTATCCCAGGTATTTCCCCAATTAGTGCTTTTAAAATTAATACTATTGCCATAATCAATAGCAACAAATATTAAGTTAGTATCCTGGCGTGATAATTCGATGTTCGTGCTTCCTCCCCACATTTGAGGTGAAAAAATAGGTTGTTGTTGATCATACCTACCTACAAAAGGAAATCCTTCAGTTGAGAAATAAGTTCCTGCATAAATGTATCTAGAATAATCATTTTCCCAAAAATCATAATCATCAATTGAAGTATAATCTTGTCCCACCCAGCCTCCATGATATAAAAAAAGAGTATCTATATTTGAATTGGGTTCAAAACGATAAATACTGTGAAATTCTGATGGACCAAAAGTTCCGTTGCCAAGCCAGTAATGATCCAATCTGTAAAAAAGATTTGTACTACCTGATTGATCTTCCATCCCCTTAAGCTCGGAGAATGTATAATAATATTGTTGAGAAAACAGATAAAAAAGATTTGAGGAAAAGAGCAGGAAAACTAGAAACAATATTTTCTTCATAAAACCCCCTTCTAATAAAGGTTACATAAAATTTAAGGAATCAGAATCGAATTAGCAATGAATATTTATGGTGTGCTTCTTTGACGGAGTATTTCAAACAGAATAATTCCTGCAGAAACCGAGACATTTAATGATTGGATCTTCCCCATCATAGGGATTTTAATTAACAGGTCGCAATTATTAATAGTTAACTTTCTAATCCCCTTTTCTTCATTCCCGAGAATTAATGCAACGGGAATTTTATAATCAGCTACTGTATAAACTTTGGAATCATCTGAAAGAGATGAACCGATGATCCAGTATCCTTCTTCTTTTAATTGCAGTAATGCCTGTGCAAGATTTGTTACCTGACATAGTTTTATATGTTCTGTTGCACCTGCTGAAGTTTTAACGACTGTTTCGTTAATCGGTGCAGAGTTATGCTTTGTAAAAATTATTCCATCAACTCCACAGCATTCGGCTGTCCTTATTATTGCACCAACGTTGTGCGTATTCTGAATAGAATCTAAAATTAATAAAAGAGGATATAGACTTTTTTTCGAAGACGAAACTATTTCTTCAAGTTGATAAAACTTCTGCTCAGATTTTTTTGCCGCAACCCCCTGTGCATTTGGATTATTAGTAATTGATCTGAACCTGTCTAAAGGAATGAGATTGCATTTAATTCCTTTTTTCTTTGCAGCAATGCGAATAGTTTCTACTATTCCACCCTGTTGCCCGTAAAGAATGTAGACCTGGTCAATCTCCTCTCCTGAGTTGATTGCTTCCAATACCGGTTTACGACCAATGAGTAAGCTCATAATCTTTTATGCTTGTTGTTACTTGATACTGGATACTGGATACTGAGGCACATAGTATCTTTTGTCATTGGTCATTTGACATTAGTCATTAATCATTTGATTACTTTTGCCCTTTGCCTTTTGACTTCTGACTAACTTCAATCGGCGGCGGAATAAATTTCTTTAAATCTTTATTCTTTGCAAAGTATATTAACCCGATAATTCCTACAAAAAATAATCCCACAGAAATCAATTGGGCTTCCGAAAGATCAAAGATTATTCTGGGATTAAGTCTTAAAAATTCCACTGAAAACCTTTCTATACTTATGAAGAGAAGGTAAATCATAAAAAGCTTACCATCTATCCAGCCTGCCTTGCCGCCTGCCTTGTCGGCAGACAGGTCAGGCAGGTCTTTCTTTCGTAACTTCCAGAGAATAGTAAAGATTATAACGCAAATTAAAAACTCGTATATGGGAGTTGGGTGAAGCGGTGTATTATTAGGGACGATACCGCCGGGATAATTTTTTGCAATCTCTGATCCCTGGAACATAATTGACGGAGGCACTGTTCCATTTTCATAATTTGTTCCCCACGGCAAATTAGTTGGAATTCCATAATCGCCGTCTCCGGCTAAATGACAACCTATCCTTCCAATTCCATAAGCAAGAGCAAGTGCCGGGGCGGTAGCATCAGCAATAACAAGGAAAGGAATTTTCTTTCTTCTTGCATAAATCCAGATAGCGAAAATTGCCAGAACTAATCCACCAAAAAAAGTGAGTCCGCCAGGAGAAAATGCCATCCCGACAGGATCATTTAAAAAAGCATCAAAGTTTTCAATGAGATGTAAAAGTTTTGCTCCTACAATTCCAAATACTATTGCAAGAATAGTTATTTCTGTAGCTAAATTAGGATTGAGTTTTTTCCTTTCAATTTCTTTTGTAAGAAGCCAGCTTGCCGTAATGAAAGCAATGCCGAGCATTAAGCCGTAACTGTAAACTGTAAAGGGACCTATTTTAAATAATTCGGGATACATTACTTTCCTTTCTAAACTCAAAGACAAAATTCAAAAATGGGAATAAACCTTCTTTGTTTTTTTGACTTTTGACCCTGCCTACGGGTAGGTAGATTTTTATTTTTGACTTAACAATACTTCGTCTAACTTATCAATTTGTACTAACTTTTGTTCTCCCGATTCCATATTCTTAAGATTTGCCATTCCGCTCTTGTATTCATCACCGCCAATAAATAAAACATATTTTGCTTTTAGCTTGTTTGCTTCTCTCATTTGTGCTTTAAGACTCCGGTCAAGGTAATCGCAATCGACTGATAAATTCTTTCTTCTGAAATTAAGAGCAATCTCAAAAACTTTCTGAGATAATTCATCATCAAGTCTTGTAATGAACAGATCGATATTTTCTTCGGGAGATTTAAGCGATTTTTCGTTTTCACATGCAAGAAGAATTCTTTCTATTCCGGCTGCAAAGCCAACTCCGGGGGTCGGTTCTCCCTCAAGATGCTCGGCTAAAAGATCATATCTGCCGCCGCCGCACAGCGCATTCTGTGAACCAACCTTCCCGCTTATAATTTCAAATGTTGTTTTTGTATAATAGTCCAGACCTCTTACAAGGTACGGATCGACTTCAAACGGAATACCTGACAGCTTCAAAGTTTCTTTAACAATTTCGAAACTTTCTTTACTTTCACTATCTAAATGATCCAACAACAACGGGGCATCTTTCATAATCTTCTTATCATTTTCATCTTTGCTGTCAAATATTCTTAAAATATTTTTATCAAATCTTTTCCTGCTGTCTTCCGATAGTTTATTTTTTTTATCTATAAGAAATTTGCGGAGTTTTTCCTTATATGCATTTCTCGACTCCGGTGTACCGAGAGAATTTATTTTAACATTAAGATCTTTTAATCCAAGTTCTTTAAGAATCTCAAAAGCCATCTGTATCATTTCAACATCCAGATAAACAGATGTACTTCCCAATGCTTCAGCGCCGAACTGGTGGAATTGTCTGAGTCTTCCTGCCTGCGGTCTTTCCTGCCGGAACATTGGTGAAATATAATAAAGTTTATTAAGGGATTGCTGTTTGCCGAGGGAATGTTCAATAAATGCTCTTACAACTGATGCAGTCATCTCAGGCTTAAGCGTAATATTATTTTCACTTCGGTCAGTGAAAGAATACATTTCCTTACCGACTATATCGGTTTCTTCACCAATTCCCCTTGCAAAAAGGGATGTCTCTTCAAAAACGGGAGTTCTTATTTCTTTATAATTGAAATTATGGAAGATTCTTTCAATAGTCTTTTCAACTAGCTTCCATGCAGGAATTTCATCGGGGAGAATATCTTTTGTACCAGTAACGGCTTTAATCATAATTTATTATCTCAAATCTCAAAACTCAAATTTCAAATGTAAAAAAGAATCTTTCAGATTTCAGATTTGAGATTTCAGATTTGAAATTTGAAATTTAATTCACACCTCGAAATAATTTTCTTCTTCTTTCCTGAACAGGTCAAGAATTTCTTCAGATGAGCTTGCCTTTAAAAGATCTTCCCTGAAATCATCTTTATTCATCATTCTTGAAATACGGCTGAGCAGTTTAATGTGTGTGCTCACAAGGTTATCTTTTCCGACTAAAAGAAAAACTAGGTTAACTGGTTTATTATCGAGAGCCTGGTACTCGATTGGCGATCCGGTTTTTCCGAAAGCTGCAATTATTTCGTTGATTGCATCGGTTTTACCATGAGGAATTGCAAATCCTTTCCCGACACCAGTGGACATTATTTTTTCACGTTCAAGAACTGCGTTGCGGACTTTTTCAATATCATTAACACGCTTGTCGTTATTAAAAAGATCGATCAATTCATTGATAACTTCTTCTTTTTGTTTTCCTTTCAGGTCGGAAATAATAAATTCTTTTTTAAGTATATCTGTTACTTTCATTGGCTCCCGGAGTTAAAGTTAGAATAATAGACCAAAATAGTATCTTAATTTAACAATACACCTTTTGTTAATCAATTTAATAAATAAAGAAAGATGTTATGATATGATAAAATAAATTGCCCCGTAAAAAACTTTACTTTAAGTTTACTATTGATATTTATTTATAATTATAACAGGGATACGCTATGGATATTGTTAACAAAACAGTTCTTGTCCTTGGTGGATTCGGGTTAGTCGGAAGTGCAGTAGCAAGAAAACTTATTCCTGAAAATCCTAAAAGGATAATAATCACATCACTTCATATTTCCGAAGCTGACGAGGCAGTAAAAAAACTTAAAGAGGAATTTCCCGGTAAAGGGGCGGATTACTTCATTCCTTTTGGCGGAGATATTTTTGTAAGGGACGAATATAAAAATGAAAACAGGCAATTACTTTTAAATGATCCTGTAAAAAGAAAAATATTAATGCGGGATATGATGGAAGAGTTTAGTGAAGATATACTGAAAAACTCCTCTATTTACAAACTTCTAATAGAATATAAACCGGACATTATTATCGACTGCATAAATACCGCAACAGCAATTGCATACCAGGATGTCTATTCATCTTACAGAACTATCACAAAATCGATTGAGAATAAAGTAAGTTATGATAGTCTTGTTGATGAAATAGAAAAGCTCCTTTGCACTATTTATATTCCTCAA
>Ga0208373_1001363_pt1 | contig 33192 bp, 30 predicted proteins | sample RifOxyC2_FD_184036 | JGI IMG/M metagenome (GOLD analysis project Ga0208373, IMG submission 184036) | Soil microbial communities from Rifle, Colorado - Rifle Oxygen_injection C2 (SPAdes) | ecosystem: Environmental > Terrestrial > Deep subsurface > Rock core/Sediment | place: Rifle, Colorado... | reverse complement strand
AGGCCATCCTTCAGTTCGGCAAGGCTCCTCTTGAGTTCGATGGATTCATTTTCCTTCATGGCCGATTTCCTCCCAGATACCCCAGGGCTTTCAGATAACTGTCCAGGGTCTTGAGCGTTTCGGTACGCCCCTGCTCCAACTCGCGGCTGGAGACGGCGTATTTGTCCCAGAAGTTTTCCACCACGGCGATGAGGCCGCGTTTTTCGGCGTTCAGGTAGTGGTTCAGTTCGCCTGCGGCGAGGTCATAGAGCTTCTTCAGGATCAAGGCCCGGGCTTCCTCTTCGGTGAGTTGGCCGACGATTGCGGCGAGAAGGTTGTCAGTCTTGGCGAGGCGCGCCGTGAGGGCGGCCCTGTCCTTGTTCAGGGCGGCGATCTTCTTCTTTTCATCTTTGTTCGAGGTATCGAGGTTCGCAAGTTGGGTGTCCACCTGGCGGATCAGCTCCATGCTTTCCGCTTTGAACTCGTCGCCGCCCAGGCGCTTGAGCTGGAGCTTGAGTTCCAGTTCGTCGGTTTTGGTCTTCAGGGCCGCCTTGAGATCTTTGATCCGCTTTTCGATGTCGGTGATGGCCTTTTCCTGCGCCCGGAGGGCGGCAAGCTCCCTGCGGGCCGATTCGCCCGTGTTGCACTTGAGATCGTCGATCAGGTCCTTGAGAGCCTTCTTGATAACGGCGGTGGTCACGTTTTCGTTTTCTTCCGGCTCATAGGCGGCCACTTCCTGCGCCGTTTCCACCGCTTCTGCCAGTTCTCCCTGGGCCTCGCCGATCCGGGACTCCAGCGTCTCGATCTCTTCGGCCCCGGCCCGGAAGAACGCCGCCACCAGGGAGTCGTCCGGGATCAGGCTGTGGTGCCAGCCGGTGGAGATGATGGTCTTCAGGTCATAGCGGATCTGCTGCCACCAGTTCACGAAGACGCCGGCGCTCTTGAACTCGTCGAGGACGCCCAGGGGGATGAGCTTGGCTTTCAGGGTGGTCAACAGCTCATGACGGACTTCCGGCATTTTTTTACCATTGTGCAGTCCGGAAAAATCGCCGCGGGCCACGGTCCACCAGGCTTCCAGGGCGTCATGGTGCGCGGCGAGGGTATCCCGGAGGGCGGGGTCGGTTTCGAGAACGGCCTTAATGGCGGGTTTGGCCTCCATCGACTCGCGGAAAGCAAGGTAGCCTGAGCGCCCGGGTTCGAAGAGCGTATCGGGCCGTATGCCGAAGCGGGCAAAGTCGGAGGCACGGGCACTAACTTCGGCCTCGGGAATGCCACCGATCAGGTGGGCCTGCACATCCTCCGGTTCCGGGTCGGGGGTGTTGTCCACATAACGGCGGATATTGAGGTTGTAGTCGTGGGTATCCACGATCTCGGCCTTGTCCACCAGGCGGCTGTATTTGGGGATCTCCCGCTTGTGGGTGAAGACGAAGTCGATCTTTTCGATGTCCTCGGGGCGCAGTTTGTTCTGGGCCTTGCCCTCGGCGTATTCGCGGTCGGCATTGATGAAGAGCACCTTGTTTTTGAGGGCCTCGGGCTTGCTTTTGTTGGCTACGATCACACAGGCCGGGATGCCCGTTCCGTAGAAGAGGCCGGGAGGCAGGCTGATGATCGCCTCGATCACATCGTCGTTGATGAAGATCTCGCGGATCAGCTTCTCTTTGCCACCGCGGAAGAGAACGCCGTGGGGCATGATAGTGGCCATGTGGCCGTGCGACTTTAAGCTGGCCAGCATGTGCTGCACAAACATAAGGTCGGCCTTCTTGCCGGTCTCGGGACACCATTCGCGGAAGCGGCTGGGGAATTTCAGGGTGGCGCGGCTGTAGTTCTGCGAGAAGGGCGGATTGGCCAGGACCCGGTCGAACTTGCGCACCTGACCGTTTTCCAGGATCAGCGGGTCCTCCAGGGTGTCGCCGTTTTCGATGGTGAAGCGGGTAATGTTATGGAGGATCATGTTCATGTTGCAGATCGACCAGACGGTGCCGTTGGAGTCCTGGCCGTAGAGGGCAAGGTCGTTGGGGTCCTGGCCCTGCTCCTCCACATACTGGTGGGACTGGATAGGGAAGCCGCCGGAGCCGACGGTGGGATCGTAGATCGTGTTGCCCGCCTCGGGCTTGGTGATCTGCACCAGCAGGCGCACCACTTCGGCGGGCGTGTAGAACTCGCCGCCTTTCTTGCCCGCGCTGTCGGCAAAGAACTTGATCAGGTATTCGTAGGCCGCGCCCAGAAGGTCCGGAAATTCGAAGTTGTCATTGACCAACACGAACCGGGGCTGGTTGAAGTGATCCAGCAGGTCCTTCCACTTCTGGTCGGGGATCTTGGTCTTGCCTTTAACGGCGTTGAAATCGATGTTGTTTTTGAGCACCCCGGCCAAGGCGTCGTTTTCCTCTTCGATAGCGGCAATGGCCTTGTTGAGCATGTTGCCGATATCGTGTTTGAGGTCCTTCAGCGCCGGGACAAGCTCACCGTTCGAGTCGATCCAGGATTCATGCCAGCGGGCGCGGACCGGAACGAAGAAGGTTTCGCCGTAGGAGGTTTTGTCCTCCAGCAGTTCCTTAACGAGCTCGGGCTGATCCTTCAGATGGGCGAAATTTCTCTGGCGCAATTGCTCGCGCTTGCGGTCGAACTCGTCGGAGAGGCGCTTGAGGAAGAGCATCCCGAAGATGAATTCCTTGAATTCCGAGGCGTCCATCTTGCCCCGCAGGATATCGGCGGATTTGAAGAGGAAGGATTCGAGCTGGGAGAGGGTGATCTTTTCCGTGGGCAAAACTCATTCCTCCTTGTATCGTATAACTGAATAACGCGCGGAGCTGCTTTGATTTACCCTGTCCGACACGTTTCTAATGATGCTTCAAATGATGGCTGCGTCCTCCTTTTGAAGGATGGATACCTTGCAAAACGCATAATCTTACCGTTATGGTTTATGATATTGCATAGTTCTCGAATTCAGTCAATCAATGACTTCAGGATATTAAACTTGACATTCCCAAAATTATCTGATGTTTAGATTGCCTCTGCCCGATTTATTCGGGTGGGAGATCAGGACAAGAAAGTGGGGAATCATGACAAAGGAAGAAAAGATTGAAGCCGTCAAGCAGCGGGCCAGAAAGAATTTTACACTGGGGTACAATTGTGCGGAATGTGTAACCGAGGCGGTGCTCAGCGAGATAGACACGGGCCTTCCTCCGGAAATCAAGAAAGTGGCCACGGGTTTCGGCGGGGGCGTCGGGCTCTTCGGCGATACCTGCGGGGCTATAGCAGGCGCAGTCATTTCTGTCGGCGCTGTACATGGCCGTAGCGCCCTACCGGAAGGCGACGGAAAAGAGGCGGTGAAAAAGTCGGCCAATCAATTATACGGGAGACCGGGACTTTATCGCCTTTTCAATCAAATCCCGAATCGATTCAAAGATAAATACGGTTTTACCCTATGCAGGGATCTGACATCCAAATGGCAGGAGAGCTGGCTCTGTCGTGATCATGCCCTCCATTGCCGGGAGATCATCACGGATGCGGCGGCCATCGCAGCGGAACTGATCATGACGGAACGGGATGAGGCCGCTTCCCGACCCTTTGGCAGCAACGTGGAAAACCTCAAGGATCCCGACGCCGATCAATCCGACAAGGCGACCTGAGGAACGGCACAGGGAGCAGGTTGCTCCTGAAAATCATTTTAATACCCAATTCCTTCAGGCAATGGTCAACCTCTGCTCCTCAATCGGAACGATCGGCTGCGCCTTCAGCCTGTCAAGAATAAGGAGTTCCCGGTTCTCCGTGTAATATTTATGAACGACGGCCATGACCAGGAACGGCGGATAAAGGACAACAACCATCTGAGCGATATAACGGACGGCCAAGAGGCGTTCGTGACTTCCAAAAAGGCTGAATATGCCGTAAAAGCCGAACAGAATCGGCAGAAGGGCGCTAAGATATTTTCCGATGATCTTGATTTCCCCGGTTTTCCTGTTGTGCCGGCGGATGCCCAGATCATCCAGCGACCAGAGAAACGAGAGCAACAGCGAGGTCGTCACGGCAACGGCCGTGGCGCTCAGAAATCGCCCCCACTGGAACTGTGCCGGGGGAAGAACGATGGAGGAAGCCGTCGTCGAGCTTGTGGAGATTTGCACCAGCGCGATCAGTTTGGTTGCGATGAGCATGGCCAACCCGATCCCCTGAAAGGGCCGGATGAGCCAGATTTTCCAGGGGATGCGGACGGGATAACTTTCCTCCACGATCTGGATCAGACGAAGATTGCGCCTGTTCAAGAGACCCTGCATGAGCCCGCAGACATGGGGAAGCAAAGGGATGGGAGCGATCAGGATGACCAGGAACCGAAAGAAGCGCAGAAGGATTTTTCCCACCGATTCCATTCCAACGGCGAAGGTCAATTCTGAGAAGAAGACAGGGTACACCAGCGTCGCGAGGAGAACGGCCGATGCAGGCCATGTTTCGACGATCGTTTTCTTCAGAATCTCTAATGCGGAACGATCACCCGGGAAAACCCTCTTCATGGCCATTCCCTATCACGGCCCTGCAGGTCAAGGACCTTCTTCATCCGCTGATATCCCTGCTTTTAAAAATAATACCCTATCCGGAATTCGATCCGATAGTCGTTCTGCTTCTCCCCGAATTCCGTGTTTTTTGCCCCGATGATGAACGTGGTCCGGAATCGTAGCTCTAGGTTGGTGATCCCGGTATAGAGCAACTCCGGGGTCAGGGAAAAACTTTTATCCTCCAGGTTCATCATCCACGTCAGCGCAGGTGTAAGATACAGGATGTCGAAAGGCTCCTTCTGGCTCAAACGCACGTAGAGATAGTCCCGCATGGAATTGGACCTGCCATAAGCGCCTTCCGCCATCGTCTGGGCATTGACCAGGGTGGACGCATTCCCCGTAGCGTTGTATAACTCATACCCTCTGTCGATGAAGGCATAATAGTTCTTCATGTCATCGCCGCCGAAGCCGGTATCATTGTGGTAATATTCGACAATGGTGGTCAGATCAAAGGTCGTCAAATAGCGGATGCCGGCGAGGTAGCTCCGGGCGTCCCCTTCCACGAGGCGAGATTTGCCGGCGGCGTCCAAAACATTCTTCTGATGGTTCCGGATATAGGCAAATTCCCCGTGGATCTCAAGATTGGTCGAGATGTTTCGCGAAAAATCAACCCCGTAACGATCCGTCCGGCTTCCGCCCGTCAGAAATAAAAGATCGATATCCGTGTCGTACAGAAGGAAATAGAATCGACCCGCGACGTTCATCTGGTTTCGGGTTCCAAAGCCGTCGTTCACATTCTCGTAAACCGGCAGGAGAACCGGCGTGAAGGAGAAGGTTTTCAAAGGGCCGTCGAAGCTTTTGATGTAGTCCGCCGTGGCGACGATATACCCTTCGAGCGCCAGTTCGGGATCGTCGGGGTCTTTGGGCCTATCCACAAACGCCGCGGGGCTCCAGGCGTATCCCTTGCCCCACCTCATCACCTTCTTCCCCGTTTCGACCTTCAGCGACGATGATGGCTTGACCGAGACATACGCCTCGTGGAACACCGTCCGTTCGGAGGTTCCGGCATAGGTGTCCTTCAGATCGGTATTCGTCCTGGCATAGACCCTGTAGAACCCCCTTTCGTAGCTGCCCTCCAGTTGCACCCTGCCGTTCCACTCGGGCAGCGTCTGTCCCTGCGGTGCATTGTAGAAGCGCAGCTTGTAAAAGGCGGCTTCGCGGTCGAGGCCGAAAAGGAGCGGTTTGAACTCGAGATACCCCCCCAGATGGTAGGGCTTCTTCTCGATCTCCGCTGGATCGAACGTGTAGGACTCCCCGGCAGCGCCCATCGCCGGCAGGAAGAGACAGAAAAGCAAACCTATTGCAAGTCGGCATTTTTTCATCTATCGCAGAGACTCCAGGTTGGGCATGAAGGTCAGGGTGAAGACCTCATCTTTGAAATCCCGCTTCTTGACCTTGGCATAGATCATCACGGACTTGTAACCCTTGAAGAGGGGGCTGTCCGTCTCGATCACCGAGGGGCGCGCGATGCCGCCGCCGAAATCCTTGCGGTCCTTGAAGTACAGGGTCTTGATGAGCATGCCTGCCTCGGTAAGGCATTCGACCTTTACAGGCTGGGTCTGCTTTTTGTCCACCCACATCTTGAGGCGGTCGTAGGCCACCTCCTTCGTCTTCGCCTTGAGGTAAAGAAGAATCTCCCCTCCGGCTTCTTCCAGCTTTTCCACGTTGTACTCGGTGGAATAGTCGAGGTTCAGTATGTCGGCATTGTTAAAGACGCCGCCCACAATGGATTGGAGGCTCGTTATCCGGATCGGTTTGCCGACGTTGGGGATATAGAGCCACATATTATCCCCCAGCCGCAGGGTGCTTCTCCCCTTTTCGCTGGCCGGGGCCAGGAAGAGGGCGGCGATTTTGTCCTTCCCCTTCTTCACGGAAAACAGGGTGAATTCCTTTTTTGCGCCGCTTGGCTCCACGTTGATCAGCTTGCGGTACATCTCGTAGGATTCCGGGTTCAGCCCCCGGTCCACCTGCTCGAGGAGCCGGTCGCCGTCGAGTGCAAAGGCCGGGGCGCCGAGAAGAATGGCGATAAGCGCAACAACGATGGTTTTGATCATTACAATGTCCTCATTTCTTTCTATACGTGTCTCAGGGCGTCGATCGGCTCCATACGCGACGCCCGGAGGGCCGGTTGAAGGCTGGCGATGACGGAGACCAGGATCACGATCGCCGAGACGGTCCACAGATCCGCCGGTACGAGCGAGGCGGAAAGGATGATCCCTTTTTGCAGGCCGAAATCAAAGGCGATTTTGGCCATGTTGATCCCCCAGAGGAGGATGACGCCCAGGACGCCGCCGCTGATCGCCCCCAGTACCCCCAGGCAGAGTCCTTCGATGAGAAACATCGAGAGGATCTTCCGGGGCGGCGTTCCGATGGCCGCGATGGTCCCGATCTCACGGATCCGCTCGTAGACGGCCATGATCATGACGTTCATGATGCTGATCAGGACGATGGCGATGAGCATCAGTTTGATGAAGAAGGTCATCAGGTCGATCATCCGGGCGATGTTGTAGAATGGCGAGAGCTTTTCCCAGTTGTGGACCTCGAAGATTGGTTTCCCCGCCTTGTCGACCTCGCCGGCCAGAAGTGCATCCAGCCGATCGGTCACCGGAACCAGTTTGTCGAAATCCTTCAGCCGAATGGCGATCTCGCTGATCTCCATCTCCGTCATGCGCAGGAGCTCCACGGCGTCCTCGATATGCACATAGCCGTCCCGCCCCCCGGGACCCGTGGCGCTTTCCATGAGGCCCGCCACCTTGAACTGCTTGCCATTGACCGAGCCGTCCTTGTTTGTGGCAACGATGACGACGGCGTCGCCGACCTTGACCCCCATGCCCCAGGCCAAGAGGATGGGGATGAGGATCTCCCCTTTTTCTATCGCCGCTTTCCCTTCCGTGATTCTTGACGGCAGGAGCGGAACCGTCTTGAATTCACGCTCCGGGTAGACGCCGTTGAGGCGGATGTTGGTCGTTTCGGTAAAATTGCTGAACATGGCGCCGAACTTGATCCTCGGCGAAGCGCTTTCCACTTCTTTTAGCGATCTGAGGGCCGTCTCCACCTTCTTCATCGCACCAGGGGGAAGGTTCATGTTGAGGGGAAGGTTTTCGATGGAGGCCACGTATCCCTTGTGATGCACCTGGAGATGACCGATCATTGAATCGGTGATCTGGCCGATCATCATGGCCTTGAAGGAGCCGGAAACGGAGATGAAGATCAGGACGAACACCACGCCGATCGTGATGAGCGAGGCGGTCAACAGCGTTCTTCTCCTGTACCGGAGAAGATTCCGGATAGCGATTTTGAATAGATCAGCCATGGGATCCCTCCTTCTTCACATCCCTTCCCTGCAACGCGCCGTCGGTCAGGGTGTAGATAATCTCCGCCTCTCCGACGATCTTGGGGTCGTGGGTAGAGAAGATGAATGTTGTTTCCAGCTCGTCGCGGAGCTTCTTCATCAGGTTGATGACCGTGTACGCGGTCGCGGAATCGAGGTTCGCCGTCGGCTCATCGGCCAGGACGAGCCGGGGATTCGTCGCCAGCGCCCGGGCGATAGCCACCCGCTGTTTCTGCCCGCCGGAAATCTGGTCGGGATACTTGTCTTTCTGCCCGGTCATTTCGACCCCTTCGAGAAACCGCTCCACCCGGGCCTTTCGCTCCGCCGCCGGCAGGGACTGCACCATCAGCAGGGGATACTCGATGTTCTCATAGACGGTGAGGACCGGAATAAGGTTGAAGTCCTGAAAAATAAACCCGATGTTTTTCCCCCTAAACGCGGCGCTCGCCCTGCGGTTCAGAGCGGAGACGTCGGTGTCCGCAACCGTCAGGACTCCCTCGGTCGGCTTGTCGAGACAGCCGATCAGGTTGAGGAGCGTCGTCTTGCCGCTCCCGGAAGGCCCGACGAAGGAGACGAACGAGGCCGGTTCAATCTCGAAACTGATATCTTTCAGGGCGTGGACAGCCACCTCCCCCACCTGGTAATCCTTGCCGATACGATCCGCTGAAATCAACTTCACCTTCGTATTCTCCTTTCTTGCCGCCCCCGCTTCTTCTTACTGAAGACCGTGGGATCCTCTTACCGCCGAACGCCCGCCTGGGGAAGCACGGGGTCCCTCGCTCCCGGACCGCGTTCGTGGCCGCCCCTCATGCCGGGGCCGCCCATCCGCAGCATCATGCGCCCGGGTCCGTGTGACCGGATCTTCGCCTGCTGCTCGGGTGTCAAAATCTGCCGCACATCCAGAAGATATGTCGTGATCCTCTCCATCAGTTGATTGCGCAGGGCCTGGACCTCTTTCTGGAGGACCAGGATGCTCTCCCGCTCCGGCGTCTTGGCCAACCATAGGCCCCTCAATTCCCTGCTGCCGGCGTACAACCGGTCCTGAAGGGGTTCGATGTCCTTCAGGTGCGCCTCCCGCAGGGTGTTGATCTTTTCCCGCTGCTCGGCCGTCAGGTCGAGGTCGCCCTTCTCGGCAATATCCTCGACGTTCCCGGGGCCGCTCCCGTATCCCGCCCTCATTTCCCGGTGAGCCATCGCAGGGGCGGCGGCGGCCAACACCAGGATACACACGGCAACGCTCATCCTCAGTTTTCTCATCACACCCTCGCTACGGCTCACCTGTTTAAGACTTTTAATACCTTCTTGTCGTTTGCAGTCTTGAGGATGATCGTCATTTTCCCCTTTACGGGGCTTCCGTAAATATAGCTGATATCGACCCCTGCATCTGAAATTTTTTTGGCGACCCTCTGCAATTCCCCAATTTTATTTGGCATCTCCACTGCAATCATATCATCCACGCTGACCTCCGCCCCCATATGGGATACGATTTTCTTTGCCTTTGCAGGGTTGTCGGTCATCAGCATAAAAAACCCCTGCTCGTTCATTTCATAAGCACAGATAGCCTCGATGTTGATTTTTGCCGTGGTGATAAGCGAGGACACCTCGGAAAGTAACCCTATCTTGCTGGGTAAAGAAAAACTGAGCTGCTTTGCCTTTCTGGCCTTAACCATATCGTATACCTCCTTTCCCGTGTTTTACATCGTCAAAAAACCTGCTTTCCTCAATTGCAGTGGCTGCAGTGTTCCATCTCCTCCGAAGACAAGGGGAGGAGCTGGATCGTCGTGTGGTTGATTCCATATTTTTGAAGCAGCATCCCCCGGGCCGAACGGATGATTGCTTCGCCGGATTCCCCTTTGAAAAGCAGATGGGCGGACAGCAGCTTCTGATCGGCGCCGGTCTGCCAGATGTGGAGATCGTTGACCTCCGCGACGTCGGGGATGGCCAACAGGTCGCTGCGAACCTGGACGAAATCGATGCCGGGCGGCACGGCGTCGAGCAGCGAATTGACCGTCTGCCGGACGATCTTGCCGATTTCACGAAAGATAAAGATGCAGATGGCAAGCGAGATGAGGGGGTCCACGAAACGCCAGCCGAAGAAGGTGATCAGAAGGGCGCCGACAATGACCCCGAGGGAAAACAGCGCGTCCTGAAGCGAATGGAGCCAGGCGCTTTTCAGATTGAAGTTCCGCGTCGAGATTTTCTGCAGTAAAAGCGTTGCAGCCGCATTGCCGACAAAGGCCACGACGGCGACCCACAGCATCTCCTTCCCGGGGATTTCCAGCGGCGACGCCAGCCGCTTGAGGGTTTCCCATAAGACGAACGCGATGACGACGGACAGGAAGATGCTGTTGACGAACGCGGCGATGAACTCGATTTTGCGGTAGCCGTAGGTTTTTGCCGCATTCGCAGGACGGAGTGCGATCTTTTCCGCCCAGTAGCTGAAGATCATGGCCGCGATGTCGCTCAGGTTGTGGACGGCGTCCGAGATGAGCGCCATGCTCCGGATCAGCAAACCGAACACCATCTCGAAGACCACGATCCCGCCGTTGATCGCCATGGCGAAAACAAGGTTCTTCAAAGACGCCGGCGCTTCATGATTGTGTTTGTGTTCCATGGGTGCAAGTCCTCCGGCTCGTTGACCCCCTTTAAAGAACCACTTCCATCCCGTCTTCTGCAACCTCCAGTTCAACCTCTCCCAGGCGGTTCAGGATCTCTTCCCCCATATGGGTGATGATCAGCCGCTTGCACCTCAGTTCGGCCCGGTGGGCCATCAGCGTCCGGTAGTCGAGGTGGTTCTTCATCCGCTTTTCGAAGCAGTAGCTTTCGCAGATGAACAGGTCCGCACCGTCGGCTGCCTTTTGCAGGGCGTCGGTCCATTCGGTGTCTCCGGAACAGGCGATGACCTTCCCGGCACATTCCACCCGGAGCGCGAAGGCGGGGGCGCCGCTGCCGTGGACCACCCGGACGGGAAGGACGGCAAGGTCTCCTATCTGATTGATGACACCTTCGATCATCTCCACATACTCGATGGCAAATTTTCGCTCGACCCCTGATGAACCGGGATAGAAGACATCCATCGCCTCGCGGACACGCTGCGTCAGGCCGGGGGGGCCGGCGATGACGAGCGCGGTTTCGCGTCGGCTGATGAGCTGGGCGTCGAGGATGAAAAAAGGGACGCCGCCGAAATGGTCCCCGTGGAGATGGGAGATCAGGATGAGATCGATCCCATCGGAGCGAATCCCCGCCCGCTTCATCGGGATCAGCGAAGAGGCGCCGCAGTCGATCAGGAAACGCATCTTGCCCGTATCCACATGGATACACGCCTGGAAACGCCCGCCGCTGCCGAAGTTGTCCCCGCTGCCGAGAAAACGGACGCGGACGTTTCCATCGGCCGCAGGCAATGGATCGCGGATAGCGACCATCGTCCCCTCCTATGATATTTTGGTAATTATTCACTTTTTTCACAAGCATTTCAACTTTTATTTTAAATCCGGGCAGGATTTTTTCTTGACACCCGGCAGAGTCTATGATCTCTGTAGCCCTCGTACCACCGGTTTATATCAGTATCATTATTTCTTTTGGAGGTTGTTATGCCCGATGCGCAGAATCAGTTTCTAGAGTTGGTCCGCAGATCCAAACTTTTTGTCCCGGTAAACAGGGATAAATTTGTGGCCAAGGCCTGGACCCGAGGGGCGGACTGTATCATCCTGGACCTCGAAGACGCTATTGCACCATCCGATAAAGCCTCCGCCCGGAAGCTGGTGAAAGATGTCATCCCCATCGTCAACAGAGGCGGGGCGGATGTTCAGGTACGCATCAATCGGGAATATGAAGAGGAGGACCTGGGGGCTATCGTGGTTCCCGGTCTGGATGGTGTGATGATTCCCAAACCCGAATCGGCGGAAGAGATCCGGCGCATCGACCGGCTCGTCACCGCGCTGGAAAAGGAGAGAGGATTACCCGCCGGGAAGATTTATTTTGACATTATCGTCGAGACAGCCCTGGGCGTGGAAAACATCGAGGGCATCGCAAAAGCCAGCCCGCGCACCGCCCACATGAATATCGGCCAGGGAGACCTCTCGGTCAGCATGGGATTCCCCCGGTTTATCGAGTTAAACTTTGAGCAGTACTTTTATGCCGAGAACAGGCTGCTCTACGCGGCGCGCGCCGCCAAGATGCAGGCCCACAGTCTCGGGGCGCAAAACGGCGTCGATTTTACCGATATATCGATGGGGGATGAAGCCATGCTGAAGGCCTGCCGGCATGCCCAATGGATGGGTTTCATGGGGGCCAGCATCATCCATCCGGGTTGGGTCAACGCCTGCAACGAGGGGTTCAAGCCGCCGCAGAAAGATCTGGATATGGCCCGCAAGGTGAAGGCGGCCCTCGACGAAGCATACGCGAAGGGGGAAGGATCCGTGACCGTCGACGGGCGGATGTACGATGTGGCCAATATGAAACATGTCAACTATATTCTGGGGCGCGCCGGGGCCATCGCCCGCCGCGAGGCGGAAAAGACCGCGGCGTTGAACAAGGTGAATAGCATATAAGAAAGGTCATCCTATGCCCAAAGGGTTGGAGGGGATCAAGGTTATCGAAGTGGGGGGCGCTGCGGCCATGCCTTTGGCGGGGATGCTCATGGCCGGCTGGGGGGCCGAAGTCATCCATGTCGAGCCGCCCGGCCGGGGAGACATGATGCGGACGCTGTTGAAAGAGGGCGCCGGGGGGTGGATGAAACCCAACGAGGTCAACTACCTCTGGGAGCATATGGACCGGAACAAGAAGGGGATCGCCCTCAATATCGGGACCCCCGACGGACAATCCATTCTGCATCGGCTCATTGCCGGCGCCGATGTTTTCCTCAACAACCTCCGGCCCTACGAGTTGGAGAAATTCAACCTGACTTACGAAGCGCTGGCGAAAGTCAACCCGCGGATCATCTTTGCCAACCTCACCGGGTACGGGCGGAAGGGGCCGGAGAAAAACGCCGGCGGTTACGACTCCGTGGCCTTCTGGGCGCGCAGCGGCGTCATGGATCTCCTTCACGAGACCGACAGCCCCCCCAATATCTCCCGGCCCGGTTACGGAGACAGCATCACCTCGATTTGCCTGCTTGCCGGTATCATGGCGGCTCTTCTCATCAGGGAACGGACGGGGCTCGGCCAGGAGGTGGATGTTTCGCTGTTCAACACCGCGACCTACGCGCTCGGATTCGACATCGGCCACTGCCTCATCACCGGCGAGGACGCCCTGCGTCCCGGGCGAAAAGCATTGGGCAACCCGATCCGAAACGTCTATCCCACGAAGGATGGCCGATGGGTCATGTTGGGGATGACCAACGCCCAGCACTATTGGCCCTCCTTCTGCAGGGCCATCGAACGGGCCGATCTGGAGAATGACCCCCGGTTTGCGACCCTGGAAGCCCGAGCCCGGAACTCCGCCGAGCTGGTGACGATCATCGAGGGGATATTCCGGACGAAAACGTATGCGGAATGGATCGAGATCCTCCTGGCCAACAAGCTCGTCTGGTCGCCGGTGAAGACCCCCCTGGAGGTGAGCCGGGACGAACAGGCCGCGGCCAATGAATTTTTTGTGGAATGGGACCACCCCACATACGGCAGGATCAAGGTCCTTAACAGTCCCGTCAAGTTGTCCAAGACGCCCGCGGAGATCCGGATGAAAGCCCCCGATCTGGGCGAGCATACGGATCAGATCATCAGAGAGCTTGGCTACTCCGAGACGGAGATCGCAGAAATGAAGAAGGCTGGAACCATCGGGTAGTAACCCCCGGCCCGGTTTCCAGGGAATCAGACCTGTATCGCGGATGACTCTTGTCAGAGAAATCCATCAAAAAGGAGGGAAAAAATGATGAAAAAAGGTTGGATAGTAATCGTTTTGGCGTGCTCTTTCTTTCTGGTCACCCTATCGGTCGAATGGAACAAGGCGCAGGCCTACACCGGAGAAGGACAGAAGACCCTGATCCTCAAATCGGGATCGGAAGATCCCGACAACGCCGCCATGGGCAAGGCTGGAATCCGGTTTGCCGAACGGATCAAGAAGGCGACCAACGGCAAGATACAGATCACCCATTATCCCGGATCGCAGCTCGGGTCGTCGCGCCAGATGATCGAGTCCGTCAAGGTGGGGGCGCTCGCCTTCATGATCTCCGGGATGGGCGGGTGGAACCCCATTTTGGACACCCAGCTTCTTCCTTACCTTTTCCGGGATCTCGATCATGCGGACAAGGTCCTCAACGGGCCCATCGGAGAGGAGCTGAACCGCAAGTTGATCGAAAAGTCAGGAATCCGAACCGCCGGATGGGTCTTCCGGGGACTTCGCAACTGCACCTTCGGCAAGGTCGCGGTCCATAAGCCCGCCGACATGATCGGGATGAAGTTCCGCGTCCCGGAATCGGCGGTCAACCTCGACACGTGGCGAGCCGTAGGGGCAAAACCGACCCCGATGGCCATCGCCGAGGTGTACACGAGCCTCCAGCAGGGGGCGATCGACGGGCAGGAGAACCCCACCGACTTCATCGTCAAGAGCAGTTTCTTCGAGGTCCAGAAATACCTGGTGTTGACCGGCCACGTCAACCCGCCCGGCTGGGTCCAGATCAACGATCAGATCTGGCAGAACCTGACGCCGGAGACGAAAAAGGTGTGGATGGAGGTCTGGAACGGAGTCTCGATGGAGTTGCGGAAAGAGATGCTGGCGAATGAGCTCAGTAACCAGGCGTTCTGGAAGTCCAAAGGCGGCGAGGTGATCGTCCCCGATGTCGCCGCTTTCAGGTACGCGATGAAGGACGTCTGGAAGAAATTCGCACCCAAGGCGTGGGGGGAGGGATTCTACGAGAAGATCCAGGCGGTGCGATGACCCTGGTTCTCGACAGCGCATGAACCATCATTGATAGCTTTTAAAAGTCACCCAAGCCGTCACCCCGGCGAATCCCGGACCCCGACCCCGTATCACGTACGGGGCAGTCCGGGACAGGCGCCGGGGTCCAGACGTCGTCCCGGCGGCGGAAGCCGGGAACCAGAAAGGCACTGGATTCCGGCTTCCGCCGGAATGACGGAAAATAGTGTTTTTCGACTTTTTTCGAGGTCGTCATCATTGAGAGGAGACGGTATGGTAAAGCCGGAACATCGATTTGCCGAAGGTCTGACCGCCGTTTTGGAGTATCTTTCGATGGCGTGCGTAGCCGCGATGGCCCTGCTCGTCATCGCCCAGGTCGTCCTCCGGTATGTGTTCAACGATCCGCTCACCTGGTCGGAGGAGATGGCCCGGATCGTTTTCATCTACCTTGCGTTCATCGGTATCGGCGCCGCCTATGGTCGCCGAAGGCACATGTTCATCGATGCCCTCGTTATCCTGCTCCCTCCGAAGATGAAGAGGGGCGTAGAGTTTGCGGTCGTCGGGATCGCATCGGCTTTCCTGGTGGCGGTCATCATGCTTACCGCCCGGTCGATGGCGGAGCTGCAGAGGATGGACGTCACCACCCCCGCGCTCGAGTATCCCATGGCCTTCGTCTACCTGGTCATTCCCCTGGGACTGTCGGCGCTCATCGCCCTGATGTGGATGGATCTCTTTAAAGAAAGGAACCCGTAAATGATCCTCCTCTTCGGCATGATGCTGGTTTTCATACTGCTGGGCATGGAGCTGGGAGTAGCGATGGGGCTCAGCGGAATGGTCTATATTCTGGTCTCATGGCTGGGGCCGTCTCCGATCCCATTTTCGATCATCCCCCAGAACTTTGTCTATGGATTGGATTCATTCCCCCTGTTGGCGGTGCCCCTGTTCATGCTGGCCGGTGAGTTGATGGAAAAGGGGGGGGTGACGGCGCGTCTGGTGAGATTCGCCCGCGCCCTCGTCGGCCATATCACGGGAGGGCTGGCCAATGTCTCCGTTGTCGTCAATATGATCATGGCGGGGATGTCGGGATCCTCGGTTGCGGATGCCGCGGCGACGGGCACGATCCTCATCCCGGCCATGAAGAAAGCGAAATATCCCCCGGAGATGGCCGCCGCCGTCATCGCTTCCTCCGCCACCATCGGGCCCATCATTCCGCCCAGCATCCCCCTTGTATTGATCGGCAGCATGACCGGCGTAAGCATCGGCCGGCTGTTTCTGGGGGGCGCCGTTCCCGGCTTCCTGATGGGGATCATGTTGCTCATCACCACCTATCTGATCGCGCGTAAGAGGAAAATGGTCAAAGAATCGACATTTGAAGTCAAGGAACTCCTCCTGAGCACCCGGGATGCCGTTCTGTGTCTCCTGATGCCGGTCGTCGTTCTGGGAACGATGATCTTGGGAATCGCCACACCCACCGAGGCGGCGGGCATCGCCGTGGCCTACGCCCTGTTCCTGGGAGGGGCGGTCTATCGGGAATTCACCTGGCCGTCGCTTCTGGAGGCACTGAAAAATAGCGCGGTGACGACGGCCTCCATCACCTTCACGATTGCCGGGGCCAGCGTGATCGGGTGGGTGGCGACCGCCGAGCAGATCGGGCCGAAACTGGCCCAAACCTTCTTGGCGATTACCGATAACCCCTTGCTGATCATGTTCATGATCAACTTTCTCATTCTGCTGCTGGGTTTCCCGCTGGAGCCCCTGCCGATGATCATGATGCTGATCCCCATCCTCATGCCGGTGGTCAAACAACTGGGGATCGATCCGGTCCATTTCATCGTGGTCTTTACGGTCAATATCCAGTTGGCGCTCTTGACCCCGCCGGTGGGAGCGAATCTCTTCGTCGTTACGGCCATATCAAAATCGACCATCCTGGACGTGTCCAGGGCGCTGCTTCCATTTCTTTTAGCACTGCTGGTCGCGCTGGTGATACTGATTGTGTATCCGCCCATTACCCTCTGGCTTCCCAAGGCGCTGATGGGGTGATCGCTTTAAATTTAATATAAGGTGAAACTCTTCGAATTGCCGACGATGGTGGAGGCCCACCAGGTGGGTCCCGCCGTCACCCTTACCGTGACGACGCCCGCTGCGTTGGTAATCGTGCCCGAAAAATCCCCGACGACAATGGGGGATGTCGGGGCATACGTGGTGACCGAGGGTGTGTTCAGAAGCGCCTGGGCATATTGCTGGGTCGCAGTCGATTGCAGGGCGGCGACGGCGCCCGAGACGGCGCTTTGTTGAGACTTGGTTTGCATGTCAAAATACTTCGGTACAGCCACCGCTGCCAGGATACCGAGGATGACGAGAACCGCAATGATTTCGATCAGCGTGAAACCTTTTTGATTTCTTAACATCGAGAATCTCCTTTCATATCCGTTTTTATTTTACTGCCTTATTGTACCAAAGCCCGACCGCTATTTCGATCACTGAATACAAAAAAATGTTATCGATGTCAAGCAGAATAGTCAAATAAACAGAACTGTTTGCATATACAATATTTTTCTTGACATGGCGAGCAAGCCTTCAAAAGATTAAATTCCTCTTGACGAGTAAGTTAACATTAACTAGTATGTACATAAGTGGTAACATAGCATATCGCGAACCTAGCAGCATAACATGAAATAAGAAAAGGAGAAAGAACTATGATGAAAAAAAGTTGGGGATGGGCTGGACTGATCGCCTTGGTTTTATGCCTCTCCGTCACGTTCCTCGCCGGTTGCGCCAAAAAGTCGGCGTTGAAGGAAACGGCGCTGGTCTCGCCCGAGTCGAGACCGGCAGCCAAGGCGTCGCCGGCGCCCTCGAAGAGCACCGATGATGCGGCCGCTCGGGAAAAAGCGCGTCGCGATCAGGCCTTGCGGGAACAGGCCTTGCGGGAACAGGCCTTGCGGGAAGCGGCGGCCAGGGAAGCGGCCGAAAGGGGCAAGAAAGAAGCGGCAGCCAGGGCGACGGCGATCATGAAGGAACTCCAGATTCCGGACATCAACTTTGATTATGACAAGTACAACCTCACGCCTCTTGCCCAGTCGATCCTGAAAGCGGCATCCCCGGCGTTTGTTAAGTATCCGGCGTATAAGCTCGTGGTGGAAGGGCATTGCGACGAGCGGGGCACCGGGGAATACAACCTGGCCCTCGGCGAGAAGCGCGCGGAAGAGGCCGCAAAATACCTTGTCGACCTGGGCATCGGGAAAGAAAGAATCAAGACCATAAGCTATGGCAACGAAATGCCTCTGGATAAGGGACACGATGAAGCCGCCTGGGCAAAGAATCGAAGGGCCCGCTTCGTCATTTTCCCGCCTGTGAAGTAAGATTCCCCTTAACCCATGCCTTAAAGACGGGGAAAATGGTCTTTGATTCCGCTCTTCAGGCTATCAAGGAGGTCGTAGCGGGTAAGATCGAAGCAGATGGGGGTGATCGTGATCATCCCCCGCTTCAGGGCGCAGGCGTCCGTATCCTCGTCCTCGCAGGCGGGCAACTCGGTCTCCCCCGCCAGCCAGTAGTAGATGTTCTCCCGCGGGTCGATCCGCCTGTCGAAGTTCTCCATAAGGCGCGCGTGCCCCTGCTTCACGACCGCGATACCCTTGATCTCCGCCTCCGGAATGGCCGGGACATTGACGTTGAGCGCCACGGGCGGCTGAGGGTGCCGAAGAACGAAGGCGGCTATCCGCCGGGCGAAGCGGGTGGCCGCAGTGAAGTCCGCTTCCTGATGGGTGTCGAGCGAGACCGCAATCGAGGGAACCCTCTGGATCGCCGCCTCGGTCGCCGCCGAGACGGTCCCTGAATAGAGGACGTTGATCCCCACGTTGGCCCCTCGGTTGATCCCGGAGACCACCAGATCGACCGGCCCGCCGGCCAGCTCGCAGATCCCGATCTTGACGCAGTCCGCGGGCGTCCCCGCGACAGCGTAACCGAGAAAGCTGCCGTTTTTTCTGGCCTTCCGGACCATCAGCGGTCGGAAGATCGTAATCGCATGGCCCACGGCGCTCTGCTCGACCTCGGGCGCCACAACGATGCACTCCGCATCCTTTGAGAGCTCCTGGTAAAGCGCGGCGAGCCCCCGCGCGTAGATCCCATCGTCATTTGTCAGCAGAAAGCGCATGTTTTCCCCTATTTCACCTGCCCCTATTTCACCTGAACGATCCTTCCGTCCTTGACCGTCAGGATGAAAAGATCCTTTTGTGCATCCCGCGATGCCGGGAAAGAGGTCTTTCCCGATACGCCGCGATAACCTTTGATTTGCGTGAGACCTCTGCGGAAGGCATCTCTGGTTTCGCCGCGGTTTTCGAGAAGCAGCTTTACTGCGATGTCCGCGGCGTCATACACAAGGGCCTCCATCGTATCCGGCTCGCGTCCGTAAGCCGTATAGAAAGCCTCGATGAAATCGTTCACTTCGGGCCGGAAGCTGTTTATAAAGAAACCGTCCACAAAGACCGCCCCCTGCAAATGCCCGGGATCGGCCTTGAGGAGCTCCGGGGAATCCCAACCGCTCGTCCCGAGGAGCCGGATACCCGTGATATCGTAATAGGCCAGTTGCTGCACAATCATCGCAACCCGGTACGAGAAATCGGGAATGAAGAGGGCCTCGAAACCGGGATCGGGTTTCGGCGGAAAACCGGCTGAGACTTCCATGCCTGGGCTTGCCGGCGCAACACCGCCGAGGGCGCGGATCTCCTCTCCTAAATCGGTCTGGTCGGCTTTGTATGGCTTCTCTTTCCTGATTTCACCGCCCTTTCTTCGCACCTCCTCCCTGAACAACCGTGCCATCTCCTGGCCGTAAGGGTCATCCGGGTAAAGGATAGCAAACCGGCGGAGACCCAACTCCGCCTGGGCGTACTGGACCACCGTCCGGACCTGCATCGCCGCGGTAAGAAAATTCCGGAAGACGTGATCTCCGACCTCGGTGATCCCCTCCCGCTGCGTCAGGGTCAGGATGGGAATCTTCAGGCGCTGGGCCTCCTTTGCCGCCTCGAAGGCCTCCTGACTTCCCAGCGGCCCGAGAATACAGGTCACCCCGGCGCGGGCCAGTTTTTCCACCGCCGCCCCGGCTACGGCGGCTTCGCTCTGCGAGTCCTCGATAAGAACGCGGATCGGGGTCTCCTTGGCCGCGTTGAAAACCCCGGCTGCAAGCAGGACCGCATCGAGGGCTCGATTGCCGTAGGCGGCATTGCGTCCCGACAGGGGAAGAATGCAGCCGATAGCGTAGTGGTCGACAGCCGGCGTGTTCTCGTCAGCAAATGCGGGGCATGCTGCGGCAATCGAGAGAGCGAGAATCAGGATCAGCGTAAGACCGCAACGCCGCCCGACTGTCGCTGTAAAGCCCCGCTTACTCATGATCATGCCTCATTTCTTAACGACTTCAGCGGCAGAGGGATTTCATATACCGAAGAGCCTCCTCGGCCAGCGATGGCGACGCAATCCGGACGGAAACCTCGCGGTTGTACTTCAGGGCCGACTGTGTCAGGTTGTGGCTTCCGATAAAAAGAGTTCTTTTGTCGATGACAACCATCTTGGTATGCATCGTCCGCTCCGGGGCGTCCATGCACACCCCGATCCCCGCGGCTCTCAGCTTCCTTGCGGTTTCGGCGTTGACCTCGCTGACGTTATCCCCCTCCTGCCCCTGTTCGATGACCGCCTCCACCCTGACTCCGCGCCGGACCGCCTCCCGGAGGCGCGCCAGGATCCTGTCGGGTCGGTTATCCGCGAATCCGTTTGTCTTGAAGAAAAATACAGTCAGCGCAATCTCCTGCCGGGCCTGGTCGATGCCTTCCAGGAGCGCCGCAAAATAATCCCCGTCCTTGAGCAGTTTGGCGCCGCAACCCTCCTGCGATACAGGGTCGGGGGTTTTCGTTCCCGGTTCCGCAGGCGCAAGCGTCGGCGCGATGAGGGTCAGGAGCGCCGCCAACAGCGACATCCACCGGATCACCCGCTTCACCTGCTCTGCCATATCATCACCGTCCCCCGTTGATTGTTTATTTACAACAAACAGCGTTCGCCGTCGATAAAAAAAAAAGCCCGGGGGTTGGCAGAACGCACCCCGGGCGGTTTTTTCTTTAAGAATCTACTTCTTTACATCTTCGAAATCGGCGTCGACCACATCGTCGTCTTTCTTACTACCGCCGGTCTGCGCATCCGCGCCCGCTCCGGGCTGAGGGCCGGTCCCTGCTCCCGGTTGCTGCGATGCGGTCTTGGCGTACATCGCCTCGGCCAGCTTGTGCGAGGCATTGGTGAGTTCTTCCTGGGCCGCCTTGATTGCCGCAAGATCGTCTCCTTCGATCGTCTTTCTGACCTTGGCGATGCCTTCCTCGATCCGCGTCTTTTCGGCGGCGTCGATCTTGTCGCCGAACTCCTTGATATTCTTTTCCACGCTGTAAGCCAGCGAGTCAGCCTGATTCCGCGCCTCGATCAATTCCTTCTTCTTCTTGTCCTCCTCGGCATGGGCGTCGGCTTCCTTGACGAGCTTCTTGATCTCCTCCTCGGTAAGACCGCTGGAGGCGGTGATCTTGATGCTCTGCTCTTTTCCGGTTCCGAGATCCTTCGCCGAGACATGGACGATGCCGTTGGCATCGATATCGAATCCGACCTCGATCTGGGGCATGCCCCTCGGCGCCGCAGGAATCCCGACCAGTTCGAAACGACCGAGTGTCCGGTTGTCTGCCGCCATGGAGCGTTCACCCTGGAGAACATGGATGCTTACCGCCGGCTGGTTGTCCGCCGCCGTAGAGAAGATCTGGCTCTTCTTGGTCGGAATCGTCGTGTTCTTCTCGATCAGCCTCGTCATGACGCCGCCCAGGGTCTCGATGCCGAGGGAAAGCGGCGTCACGTCCAGAAGCAGAACATCCTTTACGTCGCCGGTAAGGACGCCCCCCTGGATGGCGGCGCCGATAGCGACCACCTCATCGGGGTTGACCCCCTTGTGGGGTTCCTTCCCGAAGATCTCTTTCACCTTCTGCTGAACGCGGGGCATTCGGGTCATCCCGCCGACGAGGATCACCTCGTCGATGTCGCTCGTCTTCAGCTTGGCGTCCTGGAGGGCCGTCAGGCAGGGCGGCACCATCTTTTCGATCAGGTCCTCCACCAGCGCCTCCAGCTTCGCCCGGGTCAGCTTGATGTTCATGTGCTTGGGTCCCGAGGCGTCGGCCGTGATGAAAGGGAGGTTGACGTCCGTCTCCATCGAACTGGAGAGCTCCATCTTCGCCTTCTCCGCCGCTTCCTTGATCCGCTGCAGCGCCATCTTGTCCTTCCGGATGTCGATCCCCTGGTCTTTCTTGAACTCATTCGCCAGGTAGTCGATCAGCCGCTGGTCGAAATCCTCGCCGCCCAAATGCGTATCGCCGTTTGTGGACTTGACTTCAAATACGCCGCCGCCCAGTTCGAGGATCGAAATGTCGAAGGTCCCGCCGCCGAGATCGAAGACGGCGATCTTCTCGTCCTTCTTCTTGTCCAGGCCGTAGGCCAGGGCCGCCGCCGTCGGCTCGTTGATGATCCTCAGGACATTGAGACCCGCGATCTTGCCGGCATCCTTGGTCGCCTGCCGCTGCGAGTCGTTAAAGTAGGCCGGCACTGTGATGACCGCATCGGTGATCTTCTCTCCGAGGTAATCATCGGCGGTCTGCTTCATCTTCACCAGGATCATCGACGAGATTTCCGCCGGGCTGTAGTTCTTTCCCCGGATCGTCACCTGGGCGTCGCCGTTGCCCGCTTCGGTGATCTTGAACGGACTGATCGTCCGATCGTACTGCACCTCTTTCGAATTATACTTTCTCCCGATCTGCCGCTTGATCGCATAGACGGTGTTCTCCGAATTGGTGACGGCCTGCCTTTTCGCGACCTGTCCGACCAACCGTTCCCCGCTTTCCGTAAAGGCCACCATCGAGGGGGTCGTTCTATTTCCCTCCTGGTTCGCGATCACGACGGGGTCTCCGCCTTCCATCACCGCGACGCACGAGTTTGTCGTTCCCAAATCTATCCCAATAATCTTTCCCATGATTTCTAATCCTCCTTGAATGAATTATCCTTTTCGCAATCCTGCCGATCTTCTTTTTCAGGCCGCTTGCAGACGCATACCTTTGCAGGACGGAGCAGTCTGCCGTTCAAGAGATAACCCCTCTCGAACTCGTTGACCACCTTGCCCGTCTCGCTTTCATCGGTTACGACCTGCAGCATCGCCTCGTGCACGTTGGGATCGAAATCCTTTCCCGCCGTGTCGATCACCTCAACGCCGTGCTTCTTGAGGCAGCACAGGAGCTGCTCGTGAAGCATCTTGAGCCCCTTTTTGAAAGCCTCGAAATCTTCGGAAATGTCGGCATGCTCCAGGGCCCGATCCACATTATCGACGACCGGCAGAATATCTCTGAGCAGGCTTTCGTTGCCGTAGTTTATCGCGTCAGCCTTCTCCCGGACGGCCCGTTTCTTGTAATTCTCGAGCTCGGCGGCGACACGCACATATTTATCGAAATTCTCGGCGGCCGTCTTCTCCGCTTCCTGAAGTTTGCACATCATTTCTTCTTCGCTTGACTGCTTTACGCACGCCTTATCTTCCCCGGCAGCCGCCTTTTTCTCCGGCGCCGGCTCTGCTACCGTCCTGTCCGAAAGGTCTTCGCTTGATTCGGCTGCGCTCATTTTCACCTTCTTCGCCATACTTCCTTTACCTTATTTGCTATCCGGTCTCCGAAAGAGTTTGAAATCCACCATCTCGCAGATGACATGCCCCACCGTGATATGCGTCTCCTGGATGCGGGGAGTGCTGGTAGAGGAGACGTTCAGGGCATGATCCACGATTCTGGCCACGTCGCCGCCGTCCCGACCGGTCAGGCCAACCGTCACCATGCCGATCTTCTTTGCCGTTTCCAAGGCCTTCACCACATTCGCGGAAGTCCCGCTGGCACTCATCCCCCAGGCGATGTCCCCTTTTTGACCGATCGCTCGAATCTGCTTGCTGAAAATATCCACAAAATCATAGTCATTGGCGATGCTGGTGATCACCGATGTATCGGTGGTCAGGGCAATCGCCGGAAGGGGAGGTCGCTCGATCACGAACCGATTGACAAATTCCGCCGCCAGGTGCTGGGCATCCGCCGCTGAACCGCCGTTTCCAAAGAAGAGGATCTTGTTTCCGTCCTTGAGCGCCGCCGTCACCGCCTCGATAACCGCCACAACCCGCGTCAGGTTCTCGTTGACAAAATTTTCTTTGGTCTCGTTCGACTCCCGAAATATTTTGATGATGTAATCTTCCATCTTATCTTACCCTTCCATGCCCTGCCCTGCTCTCGCGAAATCTTCAAACCGGGCATAATATATGAATCACTCCAGACCCTGTCAAGGGAGGCAGGCCGATTTAAATTCTTAAAGGAAATACCCTTCGTTGCGGTTCCGGTCATGGAGTTCGGCCCGTTTTCCGCGATTCCACCCCGATACCCTGCTCATATACCGGGTGATCCGGGCCAAACCGTCGATCTGGTCGGACCCGCACTGTGGGCATCGCTGCAGAAGCCCCCGGGAGGTGGCTCCGCAGCGGCCGCAGGAAGTAAATTCGGGAGAAAAAACGATCTGACTGCTGCTCGTCTCTCTAAACGCCCGGACGATAAAGCCGGCGAGGGCTGCCGGCGTCGGTTCGGCGGCGCCCAGCTCGATGTGGGTCACAGCACCCGAGCGGAAGAAAGGATGAAAGAGCCCCTCGATCCTCACCCGGGTCAGCGGGTCGACCGGCGCCGCCGGATGGAGATGGGTCGAGTTGGTATAGTAGATCTCTCCTTTGGCCAGGTCACCCCGCACATAACGGCCCGACTGTGGAGAGAAATGTTTCAGGTCAAGGCGGGCGAAACGGTAGGAGGTGGTCTCCGCGGGGGTCTGTTCGAGAACAAAGCACATGCCATGAATCCTGCAGAGCTTATCGACCTCCTTCTGCATGTGTCCGATCAGATCGAGACCCCAGGCCAGGGCCTCGTCCGACTCGTGCAGCTGGCGGCCCTTGCGGATCCGGACGAGTTCGTTGAGTCCCGTCACGCCGATGAGATAGCGGGCATCGGCCATCCTGAGCGAGGGGCCGTCGTCGCCGTGCATCGCAAGCATGGCCAACGGACCGGCGTCTCCGAGGGCGAGAAGGCTTTCGATGAATTCACGCTTCTGGATATGGGCTTTCACTGCAAGGGCCATCATCTCATCCAGAAGGACGAAGAGATCGCGGTCGTCCGCGCCGGCACGGTAACCGAGACGGGGAAGGTTTAAGGTGACGTTCTGGATCGACGCGTCGCTCCGCCTCCAAAGTCCTGCCGGAATTTCTGCCGTCTCCTTTCCATGGATGTCAGGGCAGAAGCAGGCAGTTGAGGAAACGTCGTCCTCCCGATCGAGAGCAAAACAGAGATTCCCTTTCGCGGAGGCAACGCCGCAGAGCTCTTCCAGAAATGCTTCGTGGCCGGGGGTCCGGAAGAACTCGTCCGTGATATGGACGATCGCCCGGGGAAAAACAAACGGTTTGCCGGAGGCATCCCCCCCCCGATACACCTTCATAAGCGCCCGGGCAAAGCGCTGCGATTCATCGCTGTATTCCCGGCAGGTCCGGCCGGTTGGATTTCCGCCGGGACCGATGGCGGGGAGGTCGGCGAGAAAACGGGGGATTTCCCAGTAGAGGTGGATGTCGGTGAACATCGCCTGCCCCCCGGGGGCGGAGGTGAGCTGGGAAAATTCATAGACGAGCATCTGGGCGAGCTGCTCGATCTCCTGCTGCCCCGTCCCCGTCAGATAGGGGGCAAAAGCGAGATTGACCGTGTCCCAGCCGATCACCCCGGCAAAGTGGCCTTGAAGCGAGGCCCCGAAGCGGACCATATGGGCAAGCAGGACCTCCGCATGCCGCGCCGGTCCGGCGATTGTAACGGAGTGGGGCAGCTTCAGACCGAAACGCTTCAGGTATTCGAGCGACTGGCAGGAGCTGTAGGGCCGGTCGATGTAACCCAAACCGTGCAGATGGAGATCCCCGGATACATGGGCGTCGCCTACCTCCCGCGAGAAGACGTCATGGAGGGCGTATTCCCGCTTGATCCCCTCGACAAGCGCGAGACTTGTCCCTTCGGGGACGTGCGGAACGTTGGCGTTTTCCTTGTTCTGATGGAGAATGAGTCGACGGACGTCGTAGAGGGGGAAACCGAGGCGGGCGTGGAGCCGTCTTTCTTTCTCCAGGCCTCTTTCGATCAGCTTGGCATCGACCAGCTCCCTGATAAGCGCCGTTGTGAGCAGACCGATTCCCGAAGCGACGATCTGCTTCTCCACCTCCCGGCTGATCGCTTCGGCGGTGATTTCATCGATTCCGGTCTCGCGGATCAGCGCCTCGACAATGCGCCGGCGGTTCCACCGGGCGACCTCCTCGGCCGAGGTCCGGACAAACAGCGTGAGATCGGTGGTTTCCGGATCAATAATCGTCATCAGATATTCGTCTTCGCGGCCCCTTCCACGGTGTCCAGGGTCCGCTCCGCCGCATGGGCGAGAAGGTCGTCGTGGTCGTGGTTCAGGGAAAAGACCCGAAAATGGACGATACGGGCCGGGATGAAGCGATAGATGTCCCGGAGGGGTTCGGGGGAGGTGATCCCGGTCGCGGGGTTGAAGATGTTGACCCGTTTTTCGGTATCCGCCATCGGATTCAAGGGTCTCGGGTCCTGGGTCGCAAGATCGACGCGGAGCGGTTTATTCCTCAGAAAACCGGGGAGGTGCGACCGGATCTGCTCTTCGTAGTCCGCGGCGCGGGAGAAGCGGGTCCCCTTCTGGAGTTGGTCGATGGAGATCTCCGCCGAAAACGACATCTTCCATTTGACCTCCCGGCGGTGGAGTTTTTCCCATTCCCTTCCGAGCTTCGCTTTCCGGGAATTGCCGCTGTCCGGCCACAGACGAACCTCGGAGAAGAGACTCCACTCGTCACAGTTCAGGTACGCCTCCGGGATCTCGGCGGGATTGACGGGCAGGATCAGCCGCATCGTGTCCCGGAAGATCTCCTGGAGGTGAAGGTCGAGCGCCCGCGTCGTCCTGTGGAAATAGACGTTCGCATAGAGAGTCAATCTGGCATTCAGAAAACGGCTGAGGGCCGAGATGCCCGCCTGGTGCAGCGCGAGGCCGGCCCTCGTATAAAAAGTGTAGAACCGCAGTCTTGCCATGTCGACGATGTCGAGCGAAAAGCCGGTCATGAAAGCGTCGCGCTGGACGTAATCGAGATTATCCACGGTATAGGTGCCGGAAAAGAGCTGCCGAAGGAGCTGAAGCCACCGGGGCATCGCTGCATCGCGCTGATCCGGCATCTTGATCAGAAACGCCACCGCTGCCGGGTCGAGCGTCTCGCCGGCGACGAAGGGTCCCGAAGGACTTCTCCGGATCCGGGTGATGATCCGCCCCAGTTTACGGACGATGATCAGCCGCCCCAGGTCTTCGTGCGTAAGGCCATGCTGATCCAGAAAATGGTCATCGAAGAAGTGGCCGTAGGGACCGTGTCCCACGTCGTGGAGGAGTCCCGCCACACGGAGCAGCGCTTCGACATAGTTCTTGGAGGGGAGATCGGGGCAGACCTCCTTCAGCGAAGGGTAGAGATGGCATCCGAATTCGCCGGCGATATGCATCGTCCCCAGGGAGTGCTGGAAGCGTGTGTGTTCGGCTGCCGGATAGACCCAGCGGGCGCTCTGAAGCTGGTAGATCCTGCGGAGGCGCTGGAGCCAGGGGGAATCGATGAGGTCTTTTTCGGTCTTCTCGCCCGCACTCGCCCCGCCGGCCGCCGGAACGGTGAAGGTGGCGTAACGGTAGATGGGATCGGCGATCAGCGCCAATCCCTGGTAGATGGTCGCATATTCGTTCGGCATCGCTTTCATGGATTCACCTTTACAATATCCACGACAAAAGTGCAAACGGGAGGATAGCAACAGGCGGCCAAACCCTATTGGATGCCCTTACCCAACTCGTTGATTGACGGATTGTTAAAAGTATGCAAGATGATAGGCAATAAAAAATTCAAGAGGGTGAACCATGGGCACAAACAACGTCGTTTTTCTGGAAGTCATCGAGTGGTTCGACGAATCGGGAAAGGAGTTGGTCCACCGGATTCCCGAGCAGGGTTCGGGAGAGATCAAATGGGGCGCCCAGATGATCGTCCGGGAAAGCCAGGCTGCCGTTTTCTTTTACAACGGCGGGGCTTATGACGCCTTCGGGCCGGGACGGCATACACTCAAGACGGCAAACATCCCCCTCCTTACGAAGGTCCTCAGCCTCCCCTGGGGGATGACGAGCCCGCTGCGCGCCGAGGTCTACTTCACCAGCATGAAGGTCTTCCCGAATCTCACCTGGGGCACGCGCGACCCTGTCGCCTTTCGGGACCGCGAACTCGGTCTCATCCGTCTGAGGGCCTTCGGTGTTTTCAACCTCAGGATCATCCAACCCATCCTCTTCATCAACAGCCTCGTCGGGACACAGGGCGTTTTCACAACGGAAGCGATCTCCGAATATCTGAACCGCGTGATCGTCTCCCGTTTCAACGACTTCATGGGGGGAAAAATCGACACGATCTTCGACCTCCCCGCAAAATATGATGAGCTCTCCGGGGAACTGAAGAACCTCATTCAGTCCGACTTTACGCAATTCGGCCTGGGTCTCGCTGACCTCTACATCAACTCGATCACGCCACCCCCGGAAGTGCAGAAAGCGATCGACGACAAGAGCCGGCTCGGCGTCTTCGACGACCTGAACAAACTTCTGAAGATGAAGGCCGCGATGGCCCTGGAAGCCGCCTCCCAGTCCCAAGGCGAAGCGGGGGCCGGCCTCGGGATGGGGATGGGATTCATGATGCCGGCGATGTTCGCCGAGGCATTCCGCGAGGGATCACCCAAGACGGCGCCGGCGGAAGCTTACTCATGTCCAGGCTGCCGCCTACCGATCCAGAGGGAGGCAAAATTTTGTCCCCAGTGCGGCCAGCAGATACTGATCTTCCGGAAGTGCGCCGAATGCGGGGAAAACCTGCCTGCGAACGCGAGATTCTGCGTTCGGTGCGGCCGATCGGTCGAAGCGAAGCCGCAGGAAAAAAAATGCCCCCACTGCGGCGCGGCGAACCTGCCGAACTCGATCCATTGCAACCAGTGCGGCGAAAAATTGGATTAAACGGCTCGATTGCTTCTTGGATGAGAGAAAGGAAGGATCATGAAGCGCATATGTGCGGCCGGGGTTTCATTCATCGCGTTTCTCTTGTTTCCAGTTCTTGGCTTTGGCGACGACTCCCATTACACCAACATCCTGGTGGGAGATAGGGCGGGCGCTCTGGCAGGAGCATACACAGCGCTCTCGGACGACCCGGCGGGCATGTACTATAACCCGGCGGGAATCGTTTATGCCTCGGAAAACAGCCTTTCGCTGAGCGTGAACGGATATACCTCGACATCAAAGGAATACAAAGGGGCGATCGGCGGCAAGGACTGGTCAAGGAAATCTTCCGGCATCGTGCCAAACTTCTTCGGAATGCTGCATACCTGGGGGAAAATCAAAATGGGCCTCTCCTACGCCATCCCCGATCAGATTACGGAAAACCAATACGACACTCTATTCAACATCCCCACCGGGACCCCCGGCCTGAGTGTGACCAAATTCATGATCAACCACAAGACGGAGGACAAAACCTACAATTTCGGTCCCTCCTTTGCAGTCGAAGTTGCCTCTCGTCTTTCCGTCGGCGTCACCCTGTATGTGCATTACCGGTATATGGATTATATCAGCAACCAGATGGCCTGGCTCAGTAACGACCAAACCAACTGGTTCAACCAATACATGAATATGGAAGAATGGGGGGTACGACCGATCCTCGGTCTCATCTGGCGCCAGCCCTCCAAATTCTCGGTCGGCTTCGCCGTTTCACGGGTCTTTGCCCTTCGTTCGGAATCACGACTGCAGATGACCGAGAAGGATGCGAACGACAAAACGACCATCTTTAATCCCCCAAACTCCAGCGATACCAGGGACTACCCATACAAGATCAGTTTAGGGGCCGCCTATTATCTGAACCCCGATCTGCTGATCACGGCGGATATCACATACTACACGCCGACGGACTACACTCTCTTCGGAAGCAAACGGAGTTTCGAAGCGGTGATAAACGGCGCCTTGGGATCCGAATACCGGATGACCAAGGACCTGGCATTACGGGCCGGCCTATACAGCAACCGGTCGAGCACCCCGGAGATTAAGGGCGTAAAGGGAGAGAATGGCGAAAAGGTCGACGGTTACGGTGGGAGTTTGGCCCTGTGCTACGTCGCAGGTAAAACCTCGATCAGCCTCGGAGGCAGTTACAGTTTAGGGGACGGAAAGGCAAACATCACCGCCGATCCTGCAATCATCGACATGGCATATAGGAATTGGACCCTGTTCATTTCCTCCACCTATTTCTTCTAACCCGACGGTGATGAACGGATCTCCCTGGCAGATCGAATACGGCTGTCCCCAGTGCGGGGCGCCGGTGACGCTGGAAGAGACGGACCGGCTCCTGGCCTGCCCCTTCTGCCGAGCCCGCCTTTATCTCGCCGCCGAAGACCATTTCCGTTACCTGATCCCTCCTTCCCCCGCCCACACCGTTGGAGAACTCCTGTACCTCCCCTATTGGCGCCTGCGGGGCACGCTGTTTTCCGTCAGCGCCTCGGAAGTGACCCACCGTTTCGTCGATGCGACCACCCTGGCCGTCAACGTCCCGGAGATGCCTTTTTCGCTCGGTCTCCGTCCGCAGGTCTTTAAGCTCCGCTTCGTCTTGCCGGACACGAGGGGGCGCTTCATCGCTCCGGATATGCCCGTCGAGCGGGCGATTTCCGGCCTGGGCGCCGCCCCAACCGGCGTCTTTTACCAGAATTTTATCGGAGAGACGGTGAGTCTGCTCCATGCCCCGCTGCTCCTGCGGGGAGAGACCCTCTACGACGCCGTCCTCGGAAGGCCGGTTTGCAGATGGAGCAACGACGACATGGGACGCCTGCAATACGGGCCCCTGACTGCGGGGGAACAGGTCCGCTTCGTTGCGACGCTCTGCCCCCGCTGCGGCTGGGACATGGAGGGGGAGAAGGATTCACTTGTCCTGATCTGCCGGAACTGCAACACGGCCTGGACGTGCGCGGATAAAGAGTTCCGTCAGATTCCTTTCACCGCAATGACACCCCCCGTAAGGGCCGGAGAGATCGCGCTTTACATCCCTTTCTGGCGGATGAGGCCGCGGATCGAGGGGCTGGCCCTCGCCTCGTATGCCGACCTGATCCGGATGGCAAACTTACCGAAGGCCATGACCCCCGCCTTCGCGAACGAGCCTCTCTACTTCTGGTCCCCGGCCTTCAAGATCAATCCCTCGCTCTATTCCCGGTGGGCGAAGCAGATGACCGCCTTGCGGCCCATAGGCGACGAGAACGATCGTCTCCCTCAAACCGCCCTCTACCCGGTCACCCTCCCCCTTGCCGAAGCCCTCGAGGGGATCATCGTCACCCTTGCCCGGATGGGCGCCGATAAGCAAAAGCTTTACCCGAAACTTGCGGGACTGCGCGTCACGCTGGAAGAATCCCGATTGGAGTACCACCCGTTCGTTCGCGAGCATAACGAACTGGTCCACGCGTCCCTCCGGATCACCCTGGACCGGGCTTCGCTCACCTACGGCGTCCGGATGTAACCGTTGACGGCTTCGTAGAAAGTCCGGATGCTGCGTTGCGCTTCATCCCTCGTCGCTGCGGCGTACAACAAAGTACGCCTCACTCCTCGGGATTCGCGCGCCTTGCCTGCGGACTTTTTACGAAGCCGCCCCACACTCAGGGCCTTTGTGGCTTTTGACGAGGTAATCAACGTTCGCTTCGAAAAGATCCCCTTGACAAGCAATAATGGCCCTCCTATAGTCTGACCCGTAAAAAAGCGTTTTAAAAGGAAGCAAGTGATCAACGCAGCCATCATCGGTCTTGGCCGCTGGGGGCAGAACCTCGTCAACAGCATCCAGGGCAAGAGCGACCGGATCCGCATCGTGGCCGGCGCGACGCGCACCGTCGCCAAGGCGGCGGACTTTGCAAAAAAACAAGGGTTTCCGCTATACGACACGTACGAAAAGGTGCTCGCCGACCCCTCGATCGACGCGATCGTGCTCGCCACGCCCCACACCCAGCGCGTCGAACCGATCGTTGCCGCCGCCAAAGCCGGCAAACACGTGTTCACCGAAAAACCGCTGACCCTGACCCTGCGGGATGCCCAAACCTGCGTCAAGGCATGCGCCGACCACAAGGTCACGCTCGCGGTCGGTTACAACTGGCGGTTCCAGCCCGCGCTGCAAGAGATCGGGCGCATGCTCGATGACGGCCGGCTCGGCAAGCTGCTGCATATCGAGGGCAATTTCTGCGGCCCGAGCGTGTATCGCTTTGGCGCCGACCACTGGCGCCTCGATCGCGGGGAAGGCCCGGCCGGCGGCATGACCGGCCGCGGCGTGCACGTCGTCGATGCGATGCTGTATCTCTCCGGCCGGATCGACACGGTATTTGCGCAAAGCTGCCGGCGCGCGCTCGATTACGGCATCGACGACACGACCTCGATGCTGTTCGACTTCGGAAACGGCGCGACCGGCTATCTGGGGACGTTCATCGCCACCGCCGAAACCTGGCGCATGCAGGTCTTCGGCTCCAAGGGGTGGGCCGAGGTCGGCGATGTCGAGCACCTGACGACCTGGGGGATGCGGGTGTGTTTCATCGACCCGCAAAACCTGATCACGCATCAGAAACCGCAGACCATCGCTTTCCCGCATATCAGCACGGAGCGGGCCGAACTCGAGAATTTCGCGGAGGCGATCGAGGACAAACGCCCGCTCGCGGTCGCCGGCGGCGACGAAATACATAATGTGGCGGTCCTCGAAGCGGTCCTGGAATCAGCGGAGAAGGGCGCCGTGGTGAAGGTCAAATGAACCCCGAACACCTCGTGCAGAACTGGACCGTGCGCAAGCCACTGGCGCGTTCGCGCCACGGCGTCGTCGCCAGCCAGAACCGCATCGCCGCTGCGGCCGGCGCCGAAGTGCTCGCCGGCGGCGGCAACGCCATCGACGCGGCGGTCGCCACCGGCTTCGCTCTCGCGGCAGTCGAGCCCTGGAACTGCGGTCTCGGCGGCGTCGGGTTCATGCTGATTTACCTCGCGCGCGAAAACCGCGTGCAGGTGGTGGATTTCGGCCCGATTTCGCCCCGCGGGCTTGACCCCGCCGATTACCCGCTTGCCGGCGGGTTCTCCACCGATCTGTTCCCCTGGCCAAGGGTGAAGGATGACCGCAACGCGCACGGGCCAAGGTCGTTCGCGGTTCCCAGCCAAGTCGACGGACTCGGGCTCGCGCTGGAGCGCTTCGGAACGCGCCCGTTCGCCGAATTGCTGCAGCCGGCGATTGCGCTCGCCGAGCAGGGCATCGCGGTCGACTGGTTCCTGACCCTCAAGACCGTA